>Ga0123519_10000345_pt1 | contig 80984 bp, 81 predicted proteins | sample YelNatPaOPRAMG02_FD_87396 | JGI IMG/M metagenome (GOLD analysis project Ga0123519, IMG submission 87396) | Hot spring microbial communities from Yellowstone National Park - Yellowstone National Park OP-RAMG-02 (version 2) | ecosystem: Environmental > Aquatic > Thermal springs > Hot (42-90C) ...
AGACCTGTCCCCATTATTTGAAAGTATTATTCTTTTAGATAGATTTAGTTTTTAAATCAGGGACAGTTCTACTGTAACTCATTGATAATTTTAAGGTAAAATAGAAACGGTCTTGAGATTTTTTTGAGATTTTTCGCCAGTATTTTTATTTGCAGAGAAAAGTTCTTCATCCCAAGAAGCTATAAAATTAGATAACGAAACCTTTGATAAATTTAGCCACAATATTAGAGAAATAAAACAAAGACACGAAAAAGGGGGTATCACAAGTAAAGAAGTTGAAGCAATCTTAGGCAAGCCAAATTATAAGAATGATAAGAGTATTAGATTAGATGGCGCTAAGGAAGTTTGGCATTACTGGCATCTTACCTATGCTTCTGTAAGGTATTTATTTGTTTTTAATAAGGATGGTCATTTAATGATGTTAACCAGTGTTCAAAATCTTAATCCTAAGATTGGAGACGTTTATTATGATGTTGAATATTTTCTTTCAAATAAAAAGGAGCATAAAAAGAATGAAGATTAAACTGATAATAGCGAGAGAGGGGTTGATTTTGTTAGGGCTGATAATAGCAGGAGTATTATGGTATTTTCTATGGGATAAGGCAATTCCTTCTCTATATGCCAATTTGTCAAAATCTATTGCTCATTCTTACGCCTACTTATGGAATGGTAGCATAGAGGATATAAAATCAACGGCAGACTTCGCTTATTATATATGGTTTATTGGTTATCCTCTTTATCTACTCATCCGCTTCATCATCTGGGCGGTAAGGACATTGAGGGAAAAGTAAAAAATCCGTATTAGACACCAAGTTAGGAAATAAAAAACGAAAATAACGAAATTAACGAAAATAATGAACTCAACGATAACAACGAAATTAACGAAAATAACGATAAGTGGGGATGTTCCTTGTGAAATTAATTATTGCTACCCAATAAGTTATAAGTAGAATAAAGGGGACGGTTCTAATTTTCAGCCCGCTTCTAATTTTTGCGTAAGTCCGCCAGTCTGCCATAATGCTTTGGCGGGTTGCCAATGCTTTTTAAAAAAAAACAAGACGTTTTATATAACCAATTATGGATTAAAAAGTTACAAAATAAATATTTATATGCAGGCAATTGTATTTGTTTAGTAATACCTTGGTAATTATAGGGTTAGATAAAGCGTCTTAGGAGTTTTACATTAATCAGAATATCCTGCGCCGAAAAGACCGTTTTTTTCAAGAAGATTATATTTTACTGCTTTAAGGAGACAGTGAAAATAAAAATCCCGTCTCTTAAAAAGAGACGGGATTTTTTGCAATCAGGTTAATGAGCTATATTTTGGTTACATTCGTTGCCTGTTCGCCTTTAGGGCCTTGAACGATTTCGAATTCTACTTCTTGGCCTTCTTCAAGGCTCTTGTAGCCGTCGCCTTTAATCGCGCTATAATGCACAAACACGTCTTTACCATCTTCGCGCGTAATAAAGCCATAACCCTTCTGATTGCTGAACCATTTTACTTTGCCTCTGGCCATGCGTTACCTTTTCACCCCCTTTATAATAATAAAAACCGTAAAGCTAAAGATGACTTTTTTGCTTTACGGTTTTTAAACTTATCAAATCTTTAATCTCCTTACTATATAAAAATACCACCTTTTTTAAATTTGTCAATATTTTTTATTATTAAAAATCTTAAATATGAATATGTTGACTTATCTGATAAAGTATCATATAATTATATTTCAAAGAATCTCAAAGGAGGTGAAAAAATTGGTCTTGTTAAAAGAAAAAAAATCACAAATTATCGATGCATTTAAAACTCATGCTCGAGACACCGGTTCTGCGGAAGTACAGATTGCTCTTCTGACCGAAAGAATCAATGCTTTAACCGAACATTTTAAACGGCACAAAAAGGATTTTCATTCACGTCGGGGGCTATTAATGTTAGTAGGCAGAAGACGTCGACTACTGAATTATCTTAAAGAAAAAGACACTAAAAAATATCTTCAGATTTTGGAGAAACTTAATCTGCGTAAATAGCGTATTTATTATATTTAGTAAATTTCTATGGAAGGTCAAGATAAATTATTAAAGGTTAACTTTGGCCGAGAAGATTTAATTTTAGAAACCGGTAAATTAGCTCGTCAGGCAAATGGAGCGGTTACTGTCCAGTACGGAGGAACGGTTGTATTAGTAACTGCTTGTATATCCAAAGAAATTAAAGAAGGTCAGGATTTTTTCCCTCTTACTGTAGAATATCAGGAAAAAACCTATGCGGCGGGAAGAATTCCCGGCGGTTTTTTTAAACGAGAAGGTCGTCCATCTGAGAATGAAATTCTTACTGCCCGTCTAATTGATCGCCCCATCCGTCCACTTTTTCCTAAAGGTATGTTTAATGAGGTTCAGATTATGGCACTTGTTCTCTCTAGTGATGGAGAAAATGACCCGGATATACTTTCAGTGATTGGTGCGTCTTTAGCTTTATCTATTTCTGATATTCCTTTTGATGGACCAATTGCTTCTTGTCGGGTAGGTTTATTAGATGATAAATTTATTCTTAATCCTACTTATTTAGAGCGCGAAAATTCTTTATTAGATTTAGTCATTGCGGCAAATCAAAAAGGTATTGTAATGTTAGAGTCTAAAGCAAAAGAGATTTTAGAGGAGAAATTTATAGAGGCGGTGCAATTTGGTTGGGAAAATTTAAAAAATATTATTCAAATTCAAGAAGAATTTCGCCAAAAATATGGTAAGCCAAAACAGAAAATAGATTATAAAAAAATAGACCCCCTCTTAAAAAAGAGAGTAGAGGATTTAGCGATAGATAAATTAAAAGAGATTTACCAATTAAGTAAAAAAGAGGAACGCGAAGAAGGCATTGCTTTATTATCTAAGGAATTAGAAAATACGCTTACTACCGAAGGATATTTACCTTTAGATATTAAATTGGCATTAGTAGAAATAGAAAGAGAGCAGGTACGTAAAAAAATAATCGCGGAAAATATCCGTATTGATGGCAGAGGATTTAAAGATTTACGGCCAATAAATTGCGCTGTAGGGGTTTTGCCCCGTACGCATGGTTCAAGTCTATTTATCCGGGGCCAGACCCAGAGTTTAGCCGTAACTACTTTGGGCACCGGAGAAGATGAACAGTTGATTGAAGCCTTAGAGGGTGAAAAATATAAGTCTTTTATGTTGCATTATAGTTTTCCTCCTTTTAGTGTCGGCGAAGTTGCTCCGGTGCGTGGTCCGGGTCGAAGAGAAATTGGCCACGGTGCCTTAGCGGAGAATGCGCTTTTAGCAGTAATGCCTACGAAAGAAAAATTTCCTTATACTATTAGAGTAGTTTCAGAAATTTTAGAATCTAATGGTTCATCAAGTATGGCAACAGTCTGTGCGGCGGCGTTATCCTTAATGGATGCGGGAGTTCCGATTAAAGATATGGTAGGGGGTGTAGCCTTGGGTTTAATTAAAGAAGATAAAAATACTATAATTTTAACCGATATTACGGGTTTAGAAGATCATTTCGGAGATATGGATTTTAAGGTAGCAGGTACCCAAAGAGGAATTACCGCCGTACAACTGGATTTAAAAATAGATGGGATTGACTTAGATTTATTACAGAAATGTCTTTTGCAATCAAAAGAGGCAAGATTTTTTATTTTAGAGAAGATGCGCCAGGTAATTAGTCAGCCGCGCCCAGAATTGTCCATTTTTGCTCCCCGCATAGAAATAATTAAAATAAATCCCGAAAAAATCGGTGAACTTATTGGTCCGGGGGGAAAGACAGTAAAGAAAATTATTGCCCAGACTGGCGTCACCATAGATATTCAAGAAGATGGCAATATATTAGTAGGCTCAACCGATGCCCAGAAGTTAAAAGAGGCCATTAAGTTAATCAAAGCAATCACTGAGGAGATCGAGGTAGGCAGAGTTTATTTTGCGACGGTAAAACGGATACTTCCCTTTGGGGCGATTTGTGAGATTGCACCAGGAAAAGAGGGTATGGTACATATTTCGGAACTGGCAGATTATTTTGTGAAGGATATAAATGAGGAAGTAAAGATAGGAGACGAGATTAAAGTTAAGGTTATTGGTATTGATGAAGTAGGTAGAATTAGTTTAAGTAAAAAACAGGCAGAATAAGATAATTTAAAAGGATAAAATTTTTTAATGCGAGAAAAAAGAATAAACGAAATTAAAGGATTAATTTTGTTTGCTTTGGGTCTAATTATTTTAGCCAGTCTTGTTTCTTTTACTCCTTTTGATTTACCTTTCTATACTTCTCATCCTAATATTCCTCCTCACAATCTTATTCGTACTTTTGGTGCATATTTAGCCGGCCTAATTTTATTTTTATTTGGCTGGGCAGGATATATTATTCCCCTTTTTATTTTATCTTTGGCAATAAAAATATTTAAACAGCAACCTTTTAATTTAACACTTTGGCGGATTATCGGATTTTTTATATTTTTATTATCTTTAGCTTCTTTAGTAGGCTTAAGTATAAAAAATGAAGGGATTGCTTTTAACCGAGCCGGATTTTTAGGATTTATAATTTCGCATGCGGTTTTATCATATTTAGGCAAATTAGGAGGTTATATTGTTTTTACGACCGTAGCATTATTATCTTTTGCTTTAATTACGGAAATTCTTCTTTCGATATTATTTTTACAACTTATCCAAAAAATAAAATCCTATTTTAAAAATTTCTCTTTTTTAAAAAGAAAAGATAAATTGGTAATAAAACCTTCCTTTCCTAAAAATGAAGAGAAAGAGACTTTAGCCTATGAAGTAAAACCAAATAAGAGCCTCCCTAAGGAAGAAGTTTTTAAGAAACCGGTCATTCAAATTAAGGCCAAACCCAAAGAAATTACTCCCAAAGAAGTCACCCCTAAAGAATCAAGGATGATTGGTGATTATGCATTACCCTCATTAGATCTTTTAGATTCTCCTCCGCCACTTGAGGAAAGACAGATTAAAGAAGATCTACAAGCAAGTGCGCGGATTTTAGCCGAGACTTTGGAAGATTTTGGTATTTCAGTAAAGGTAACTAATATTGAACGTGGTCCGGTAATTACTCGTTATGAATTAGAACCTGCGCCGGGAGTTAAGGTAAATCGAATCGTTGCGCTGAGTGATGATATTGCTTTAGCCATGAAAGCTCAGTCAGCGCGGATTGTGGCGCCTATTCCCGGAAAGGGAAGAGTAGGAGTTGAGATTCCTAATACACAGAGTAGTTTTGTTTATTTAAAAGAAGTATTAAATACAAAAGAATTTAAAGAGTCAAAATCAAAATTAACCCTTGCTTTAGGTAAAGATATTTCGGGAGAGCCGGTAATTACTGATTTAGATGATATGCCTCATCTTTTAATTGCGGGAACTACCGGTTCAGGGAAAACCGTTTGTGTAAATTCGCTTATTTTATCCTTACTTTTTAAGAATACACCGCAGGAACTGAAATTTTTAATGGTTGATCCAAAAATGGTAGAACTGGCTCCCTTTAATGGTCTAGCCCATCTTTTATGTCCGGTAGTTACGGAAGCCAAAAAAGCAGCCATTGCGCTTAACTGGTTAGTAAATGAAATGGAAGAGCGCTACCAGCTTTTTGCCAAAGTAGGGGCAAGAAACATTGATACTTATAATGAAAAACATGAAAAAATTCCTTATATTATAGTGATTATTGATGAATTAGCGGATTTAATGATGGTCGGCCGGGATCAGATAGAGAGTGCAATTACCCGTTTAGCCCAACTTTCGCGGGCAGTAGGGATACATTTAATTTTAGCCACGCAAAGACCGTCTGTAGATGTGGTGACTGGAGTAATTAAAGCAAACTTTCCTGCTCGTATATCTTTTAAAGTAGCTTCAAAAGTAGATTCGCGTACAGTTTTAGATGCTAATGGTGCGGATAAACTTTTAGGTAAAGGTGATTTATTATTCTTGCGTCCGGGGGAGTCAAAACTTATTCGTGCGCAGGGTTCGTTAGTCACGGATAAAGAAATTGAACGGGTAGTAAATTTTATTAAATCTCAAGCAGAACCAGTTTATGATGAAGAAATCTTAAAAGAGCAGCAAAAACCTTATCTTGCTGAAGGTGAAAAAGACCAGTTATATGATGAAGCAGTAAGATTGATTATGGAGTCTAATCAGGCATCCGTATCTATTCTACAGCGGCGCTTGCGCTTAGGCTATACGCGTGCTGCCAGAATTATTGATATGATGGAACAAGAAGGTTTAATTGGACCATTTGAAGGCTCAAGGCCCCGTAAAATACTTGTAGATAGAAAGAAGTGGCTAGAAAAAAATATTTTAAAAGAAGAAGATGGAATCACCGGGAGCAAGACTTAAAAAAATTCGCTTAGAAAAGGGCATCAGTTTAGAGGAAGCACATAAAAAGACTAAAATTCATCTAAATATCTTAAAGGCATTAGAAGAGGATAGCCCGATTAGTTTAAACCCTGTATATATAAGAGGTTTTTTAAAAATTTACTGTAAATTCTTAGGAGTTGATCCTGCTGATTATATTACTGATTATAAAGAGCCAAGTCCGAAGATAAGTCCAATCTTAAAGGTTGAAGATAAACTTGCTTGGACAGAAAAAGAAATCTCTTTAAAAATCTTTTCTTTAAAAATCCCTATAAAGATAAAGTCCTTAATTATCTTGATTAGTTCCATTTTATTTGTCATTTTTTTCTTTTATTTAGGTATAAGTATTTCTTTAAAAAAGCAAAAAAGTTCTTTAGTAACTTCTCCTTTAGAAGTTAAGCCTGCACTAACAAAATTAGAACCTAAATCTCAAATACCATCTTCTCTTAAGCCCACCCCGCTTAAAACTATCCGTTTAACCATTGCGGTAAAAGAAAATTGCTGGATTAAGGTAAGGGTAGATGGTCGGCTTTTGGCCCAACGCAATTTTAAAAAGGGAACCTCTGAAACCTGGGAGGCTAAAGATAAAATTGAGCTTGCTTTAAGTAATGCTAGCGCTGTAGATTTAATCGTAAATGACCAGCATTTCTCAAATTTAGGTAAACGCGGTCAGGTTATAAGAAGTATTTTAATTACTAAAGAGGGTCTGAATATCCAACCGTGAAAAATAAAAAAAATTATAAAGTAGGAATATTGAGTTTAGGCTGTCCCAGAAATCTCGTAGATTCAGAATTTATCTTGGGTAGATTAAATTATAAAGGTTATTCTATTGTCGAGAATATCCTGGATGCTGACATTGCAATTATAAATACCTGCGCCTTTATTGAAGAGGCAAAAAAGGAATCAATTGATGCGATATTAGATTTAATCTCTTTGAAGAAAGAAGGAAAAATAAAAAAAATAATTGTTTATGGATGTTTACCTCAACGTTATAAATATACTTTAAAAAGAGAACTTCCTGAAATCGATGCTTTTATTGGGAGAGTCTCTTTAAATCATCATCTTGAGAGATTTTCTCTTACCCCTAAACATTATGCCTATCTTAAGATATGCGAAGGATGCCTAAATAAATGTAGTTTTTGCGTTATCCCTAAGATTAAAGGAAAATTTAGTAGTTTAAGCATAGAATCAATATTGGAAATAGTAGAAAAATTTAATCAAGAAGAACTGAAGGAATTAAATATTATTGGTCAGGATATCACTGGTTATGGCATAGATTTATATAAAAAACCAAAATTAAATGAAGTTTTAAAGAAAATTATAAAAAGAATTGATAAAATTAAATGGTTAAGGCTTCTTTATCTTTATCCGGATAAAAGACGCCTTAATTCAGATCTATTATATCTTATAAAAGATGAGCCAAAGCTGTGTAAATATATAGATCTACCTATTCAACATATTAATGACCGGATTTTAAAATTAATGCGAAGAAATACTACTAAAAAAGAGATTATTGAATTAATTCATAAAATAAGAAAAATAATTCCTCAGGTTGGCATACGTAGTTCCTTGATTGTCGGTTTTCCTTCTGAAACCGATAAAGAATTTAAAGAGCTTTTAGAATTTGTTAAAGAAATAAAATTTGAAAGATTGGGTGTCTTTATGTATTCTCGCGAAGAAACCAGCCCTGCTTATAATTTTCAACCTCAAATTCCCAAGCAAGTTAAGATCAAGCGTTTTAATGAAATTATGTCTATCCAACAGGAAGTTTCTATAGAGATAAATAAGCGTTTTTTAGGTAAGACAATAGATGTTTTAATTGATGAAAAAGATAAAGACATATATCTTGGACGCACTCAATATGATGCTCCGGAAGTTGACGGATTAGTTTATGTAAAATCTAAAAAACTCTTAAATCCAGGAGATTTTGTAAAGGCAAAAATTGTTGATACCTTAGAATATGACTTGGTAGCCGAGGGCATTTAAAAATGAATATTGCTAATCGCTTAACTTTAGCGCGGATTCTACTTACTTTTGTTTTTATGTTTTTTTTATTTTGTCATGGGCTTTTAGCAAAAATTATAAGTTTAGTATTTTTTATTATCGCCGCCCTTTCAGATTTTTTTGATGGCTTGATTGCAAAGAAAAAAAACTTGGTAACTGACTTTGGAAAACTTATGGACCCGATTGCAGATAAGATATTAGTTTTGGCCGCATTTGCCGCATTTGTCCAGATGCAGTTAATTGAGGCCTGGATGTTTGTGATTATTTTCTCTCGAGAGATATTAATTACTTCCCTGAGGGTCTTTGCTTTAAATAAGGGAAGAGTTTTATCTGCCAGCCGTGCAGGAAAACACAAAACCTTATCTCAAATGTTAGTTATTTTTTTAATCTTAGGATTTATTATTTTAAAAGAACTAATGTTAACCTTCTTTGAATGGGATCCTCTCTGGGAATACTTCTTTCGTCAAGGTATATATATAATGATGCTCCTTACGGTTATACTTACCCTTTATTCCGGCCTTTCTTACTTCTGGGAGAATCGTCAGATAATCACTAAATTATAAAATGTCTAAATTTTTTGTTAAACTTATCAGTACTTTTTTCTTCTTTGGTTATTTACCTTTAATCCCGGGAACATTTGCCAGTCTCTTAGGAATTCTTTTATTTTATTTTTTAAAAGATAATTTTTTCCTGTATCTTTTTGTTACAATTACAATTACAATTTTGGGATTTTTAGTAGGAAGTTTAGCTGAAGAGATATTTAAAAGAAAGGATCCTCCCATAGTGGTAATTGATGAGGTTTCGGGAATGCTTTTAAGTTTAGTTTTTATACCCTTTAAGTTCAGTTGGGTAATTGCTGCTTTTGTTTTATTTCGGATATTAGATATCGCAAAACCTTATCCCGCTTGGCGACTTCAGCAATTTAAAGGAAGTTTAGGGATTATGGCTGATGATTTAGTGGCAGCAGTATATACTAATATTATTCTTCAAATTGTCTTAAGATTGGCTTCTTTTAAAATTTCATAAATTGGACCTTGGTAAGTGAGCGTGCTTTTAAAGAGAGTGATTTTAGAGACAAAAAATTCCTTTTCTTTATAAAAAGAATCAAGATTTTCTATTAAATTTTTTATTTCTTCAACTAAATTCTTAAGGTTTAGATTTGAACGGACTCTGCCTAAGGTAATATGGGAAGAAAAGGGGCGTTTTTCTTTAGGAATACCTATTTTTGCCAATTTTTCTTCTAAGATTTTAGCAATTTCCTTTGTTTCTTTATCTCCTTTTTTTAATCCTACCCAGATAACCCGCGCAGATTCTAATTTAGGAAAGACACCTAATGTACCAAGGCTTAAGTTAAAGCCGGAAATTTCTTTAGATACTTCATTTAGTATCTTAATAATTTTATTTATTTTTTCCTCATCAACTTCGCCTAAAAATTTTAAAGTAAGATGAATATTCTTAATGTCAACCCATTTTACGTCCGCATTAGTTAATTTTAATTTATCTTGAATTTTCTTTAATTCTTCTTTAATTTCTTCTGATAAGGTAATGGCAATAAAAGTTCTCATGAAAGCATCCTTTTTAATAAAAGAAGAGCTTTTAAGGTAGCAGATCTTCTGATATGATTACGGCTACCAGTAAAAATAAATTTTTTACAGAGAGTTTTATTTTTTTTATCTATAGCAATAAATACTGTACCTACGGGTTTGGAAGGACTTGCTCCAGTAGGTCCCGCGATTCCAGTTATACCAATACCAAAATCACTTTTTGCTAAATTTCTTACGGAGTGAGCCATTAATTTAGCAGTTTCTTTAGAAACTGCACCTTTTTCTTGAATAATTAAAGAGGGGATTTTTAGAATGTCAATTTTTGCTTTATTACTATAAGCACAGACTCCTAAAAGAAAATATTGGGAACTTCCTGGTATCTTGGTAAGTGAATAAGACAGTAGTCCGCCTGTACAGGATTCAGCGGTAGCAACCGTTTTTTTCTTTTTTATCAGAAGCTGATGGACTTTTTTTAGAATATCTTGCATATTTTAAAATATTATATATTTGTTTTAATCTGTTGACAAGATAATATTTTATGTTATACTTATTTTTTAAATAATTAATCTTCGGGGTATCCGCTAAAAAAGCGGATCCGCCATATTGTTGGCGGGAGGTGAAATTCCTCAACCGGCGGTTAAGCCCGCGAGGGCCAAATTTTTGGCCTAGATCTGGTCCTGAATGAAGCGACTCATAAAGGCCGCTTTACTTCGGGATGCCGAAGTGACACTGCATTTATGGATGACTGCATTCGGCATAAAGTCCAGAGCCGATGGTCCCGAATGGAGTGGCTCATTAATGCCGCTTATCTTCGGGATGCCGAAGCGACACTGCATTTATGGATGACTGCATTCGGCATAAAGTCCAGATGGGAGAAGATTAGCTTATCTTAAAAAGTTAAGCCATCATCTCTACCCGAAGATTATCCTTCGGGTAATTTATTTTAATGACGACACAACTTATGGAGCAACAGCGAACATAAGTTGTATGTCGGAATCCAGCCCTTCCTTAAATATTATTAGCTATTATTGTAGAAAAGGCAGGATAAGTTCGCACATACAATTTATGTTCACTGACGTTCCGTAAATTTTGCACTCACTTATGTTTAACACTATTCAAGAGATCATAGAAGACTTAAAATTAGGCAAGATGGTTATCGTGGTTGATGATGCTGACCGCGAAAACGAAGGAGATTTAGTTATGTCCGCTTCCTTTGTTAAGCCTGAAGATATAAATTTTATGGCTAAATATGGTCGAGGTTTAATCTGTGTTCCGCTTGAAGAAGAAAGATTAAGAGAGTTAAATTTACAGCCGATGGCAAGTGAAAATAACTTTCTAGATAATCGTGATCCTTTTTCTACTGCTTGGATGATTTCTGTAGATGCCCGGGAAGGGATTACTACAGGAATTTCTGCTTATGACCGGGCCAAAACCATAAGGGTCCTTATTGATAAAAAAACAAAACCTCAAGATTTAATTCGACCAGGGCATATTTTTCCTTTAAAAGCAGTTAAAGGAGGGGTTCTGGTACGTGCAGGTCATACTGAGGCAGCCATAGATTTAATGAAGTTGGCTGGTCTTTATCCCGCAGCGGTAATTTGTGAAATTATGAATGATGATGGGACAATGGCAAGACTTCCTCAACTTATTGATTTTGCTCGTCAGCATAATTTAAAAATCTGTGCAATTGCTGACCTTATTGAATACCGCCGACGTTCTGAAAAATTAATTGAGCGCATCTCGGAAACCGATCTTCCTACCGATTTTGGTAATTTTAAGTTAATTTTATATCGGGATTTAATTACTCAACAGGTTAGCGTGGCCTTAATTATGGGTAAGATAACTAATGAGCCAATTTTGGTAAGGGTACATTCCCAATGTTTAACCGGCGATGTTTTTAGTTCTTTACGCTGTGATTGTGGTCGACAATTAAAGAAGGCAATGGAAATCATTGCCCAAGAAAAGAAAGGAATAATTCTTTATATGAATCAAGAGGGAAGAGGCATCGGTTTGGTCGATAAAATTCGGGCTTATAGTTTACAAGATAAAGGTTTAGATACAGTTGAAGCTAATGAAGCCTTAGGCCATAAACCCGACCTACGTGATTATGGAATAGGAGCGCAAATCCTTGTAGATTTAGGCGTAAAAAATATTCGCCTTTTAACCAATAATCCCCGTAAGATTGCAGGATTAGAAGGTTATGGCTTAAAAGTAGTAGAGCGTATACCCTTAGAGATTAAACCCAATCCTTTAAATTATCATTATCTAAAAACAAAAAAAGAGAAATTAGGACATGATTTAAACCTATAAAAAGAAAGGAGGTAAGATGGCAAAAGTAATTACCGGAAATTTAATTGCTAAAGGAAAAAAATTTGGGATTGTAGCTTCGCGTTTCAATGATTTTATTACTAAAGATTTAGTTTCTGGTTGTTTGGATACCTTAATCCGACATGGAGCAGAAGACAAAGATTTAGAAGTAATTTGGGTGCCGGGCGCATTCGAGATTCCTAATTTAGCCAGCCACTTAGCAAAATCTAAAAAATATGATGCGATTATTTGTTTAGGTGCGGTAATTAGAGGGGCTACTCCTCACTTTGATTATATTGCTTCTGAAGTCGCCAAGGGAATTGCCAGAGTTTCTTTAGATACGGGACTACCGATTATTTTTGGAGTAATTACCGCGGATACCATTGAACAGGCAATTGAGCGCGCAGGTACCAAAGAAGGTAATAAAGGAAAAGACGCTGCTTTACACGCCATTGAGATGGTTAATCTTTTAACACAGCTTAAATAATATTTTTAGCTCTAGCATTCTAACGAAATTAACGCATTAAACGAATATGCGTAAACGCAGTCGTTCTCGAGAATTTGCTTTACAGGTTCTTTATCAGATTGATATTACCCACGATGAACCATTAGTATGTTTAGATAATTTCTGGCAATCTAATTTTGAGTTAAAAATCGAAGCGGAGATAAAAAATTTTACAGATGAATTAGTAAAAGGAGTAATAGAAAACTTAAATACTATTGATGCAAAAATCTCTCAATATGCTGCTAACTGGAGACTTGAGCGTATGGCGGTAGTAGAGCGAAATATTTTACGCTTAGCCAGTTACGAACTTTTATTTCGTGATGATATTCCACCTAAAGTTGCGATTAATGAAGCAGTGGAGCTAGCCAAGAAATATTCTAGTTTAGAAGCAGCCAAATTTGTTAATGGCATATTGGATAAGATTAAAGCCGAAAAATACCTATGAGATTTGCGGATTTGCATTTGCATACCAATTTTTCTGACGGTACAGATACTCCCGCCGAATTAGTAAAAAAAGCCAAAGAAGCGAATTTATCTACGATCGCTATCACTGACCATGATAATGTAGAAGGAATTTTACCTGCCTTAGAGATTTCTGAGGAAGAAAATATAGAACTTATTCCCGCGGTAGAATTAACCGCGGAAATAGAAGAATTAGAAGTTCATATCTTAGGTTACTTAATTGATTATAAAAATAAAGGATTTTTAGAAAAATTAGAGTTTTTAAGAGAAAATCGGAGAGAGCGCATCTATAAGATATTAGCAAAATTAAAAGAGATGGGTATAGAATTAAATCCGCAGGACGTCTTTGCTTATGCCAAAGGCGGCACCGTAGGAAGACTTCACATTGCTCAGGTAATGTTAAAAGAAGGTTATATCAACTCTATTGTCGAGGCATTTAGCCGCTATATCGGCAATAATTGTCCTGCTTATATAAGTGGATTTAAATTATCGCCTAAAGAAGCAATAAATTTAATTAGGAAGATAGATGGCATCCCTGTGCTTGCTCATCCTTATAGTTTAAATCAGGATAGTTTAATTCCTCAGTTTATCGAATATGGACTTTTAGGAATAGAAGTATATTATCCTGAGCATACAAGTAGTATGGTTGAGTTTTATTTAAATTTAGCCAAAAAATACAATCTTTTAATTACGGGCGGTTCAGATTATCATGGTAAACTTAAGCCCCAAGTCAATATTGGCTTATCTAAAATCCCTTACGAATTAGTAGAAAAGTTAAAAGAAGCAAAAGAAAAATTATTATGTTAAAAGACCACCTCTATTATATGAATTTAGCCATGCAACTTGCTTTAAAGGCAAAAGGTAAAACCTCTCCCAATCCTTTAGTGGGAGCAGTGGTAGTGAAGAATAACCAAATAATTGCAAAAGGTTATCATGAGAGAGCAGGTTTAGACCATGCCGAGATTGTTGCTTTAGATGAAGCCGGCAAAAATGCAAAAGGAGCAACTTTATATGTAACCTTAGAACCTTGTACCCATTTTGGCCGTACTCCTCCTTGTGTTGACCGCATTATTAAAAGTGGGATAAAAGAAGTAATTGTGGGGATGCTTGATCCTAATCCTTTAAATAATGGAAAAGGAATTAATATTTTAAAGCAACATAAAATAAAAGTTCAAGTGGGTTTTCTTGAGGAAAAATTAAGAAAAATGAATGAAGTTTTTATAAAATACATTACGCAAAAAATCCCTTTTATTACAGTTAAAGTAGCTCAATCATTAGATGGAAAAATCGCTACGCGCCGAGGTGATTCTAAGTGGATTACTTCTGACCGTAGTCTTAATTATGCGCATCGTCTACGTGCAAATTATGATGCGATAATGGTGGGAGTAAATACTATTCTTAGAGATAATCCAAAACTTGATGCTTGGTTTTCTCAGAAACAGCCGATAAAGATTATTGTAGATAGTAATCTAAGCACACCCCAAGATGCAGCAATATTTTCTGAAGGTAGCCGCGTAATCATCGCTACTTTTTCTGTAAAACCTGAACAAGAGACTGAAAATCGAAAAATCATTGCCCAAAAGGCAACTTTACTTGAGGTGCGCGAAAAAGCAGGCCAGGTAAATTTAAGGGATATGCTTAAGAAATTAGCAACTCGTTTTCAGATTACTAACATTTTGGTTGAAGGTGGAGGAACATTAATTGGCTCATTATTTGATGAAGGTTTGGTAGATAAAATATTATTTTTTATTAGTCCAAAAATTATTGGCGGAAAAGAAGCGATTAGTTCAGTAATGGGAAAAGGGATTGCGCGCATTGAGCAGGCAGTAAAACTAAAGAACTTAAAAATAAAACACATAGGCCAAGATCTTTTGGTAGAAGCAGATGTTTAGTGGAATTATTGAAGAATTAGCAGAGATAAAAAATATTAGTCGATGCAGTAATCTAACTATTTTAGAGATAAAGACAGAACTTATTTATAAAGATACTCAAATTGCAGATAGTATTGCGGTAAATGGCGTCTGTTTAACCGTGGTAGATAAGAAAAAAGATGTTTTGATTTTTGAGCTAATGCCTCAAACTTTAAAGGTTACTAATCTTGGTCTTTTAAAGATTTCGGATAAAGTAAATTTAGAACGCAGTCTTAAATTAGGGGAAAGGATTTCCGGGCATTTTGTTTTGGGGCACATTGATTGTGTGGGAATAATTCGTAAGAAAACTTATCTTGCAGGGAATCTTTGTTTTGAAATCGCTATACCCTTAGAATTTATGAAATATTGCATACCCAAAGGTTCGATTGCTGTAGATGGAATTAGTCTTACCATTGTCAGTAAAAAATCCAATACTTTTTTAGTTTACGTAATTCCCTATACCTTAAAGAATACAACTTTAGGTTTTAAGGGTCCTTCCGATAAAGTAAATATTGAATTTGATATCCTCGCTAAGAAATAAAAACTCTTCTATACATTTATTGCCATTTTTTGAATTTTTGTTATACTAATAAAATAGATGTTAAAACAATTTATTGGTACAAGTGGTTGGAATTATTCTCATTGGCAGGGTATCTTTTATCCCGAAGATTTAGCAGAAAATAAATGGCTTTTATATTATACAAATTTTTTTAATTGTGTGGAATTAAACGTTACATTTTATCGTCTGCCAAAGAAAGAGATTTTTTTAAATTGGTATAAAAAAACACCTAAAGATTTTTTCTTTGTTGCTAAGGGCTCCAGATTCATTACCCATATTAAAAAATTAAAAGATATAGAAAAACCTTTAGATTTATTTATGAGAAATGTTGCTTACCTTAAAGAAAAATTAGTCGCTTGTCTTTGGCAGTTTCCTCCTCAATTTAAAAAGGATATAAAGAGAATAGAAAATTTTTTAAAATTGCTTAAAAAAACTGGTATTCGTCAGGCATTTGAATTTAGAAATACCAGTTTTTTTATGCAAGATATTTATAGTCTTCTTAAAAAATATAATTTTTGTTTATGTATTGCCCATTCAGAATATTTCCCTTGCGTAAAAGAAATAACTTCTGATTTTATTTATTTAAGATTTCACGGAGGCAATCTACTTTATAGTTCTAATTATTCGGATAAAGAACTAAAAGCATGGGCAGATTTTGCTCAGAGTACAAAAAAGGATATATTTGCTTTCTTTAATAATGATGCCCAAGGATTTGCAGTAAAGAATGCCTTAAGGTTTAAGGAGTTACTTAAACATTAAATATACCGGGGCGTGGCTCAGTTTGGTTTAGAGCGCTTGGTTCGGGACCAAGAGGTCGACAGTTCAAGTCTGTCCGCCCCGATTGAGATAAATATCTAAGATAGTAACGGTTTCTGATTGTGCTATTTATAATGTATAGTTTTGACCGTTATTTGATTTTAGAGAAGAGAAATCAAGGGAGCAATAAAAAGCCCGCTGTTAGATAAGATGGTTAAAGCCATTCTTTATAGATTTTTCTAATTGCTGTGCGGGGCTTTAGAAGTAAAAGTAATTATGAAGAAGCAGGTGCATGTTTTTTATTCCGGAAGAGTTCAGGGAGTAGGTTTTCGTTTTACTACTGAGGAGATTGCTAAAGAACTGGGAGTTTCTGGTTGGGTAAAGAACTTGCGCGATGGTAGAGTAGAGATAGTTGCAGAGGCAGAAGAAGAAATCTTAAAAGATTTTTTAGCGCGTATTTATCGCTATTTTTCTCGTTATATTCAAGATGTAGATATAAACTGGCAGTCTGCGCAAGGTGAATTTAAGGACTTTACCATTGAATTCTGATGCGTTATGGAATCTTTGCGGATATTCATGCTAACTTAGAGGCATTAGATAAAGTGATTGCTGCATATAAAAATGAGGCAATTGATAAGTATTTATGTTTAGGCGATATTGTTGGATATGCTACCAATCCTAATGAATGTTGTCAAAAGGTAAAAGAGATTGCTTCTATTACTGTTGCAGGAAATCATGATTGGGCAAGTGTAGATTTATTTTCTTTAAATTATTTTAATCGTTATGCTAAAGAAGCAATTCTTTGGACAAAAGAACACTTAAGTAAAGATAATGGTTATTTTTTATCTACTTTAAAATTAGTTTATCAAAATGAAGATTTGACTTTGGTCCATGGGACTTTAAATAACCCTGCAGATTTTAATTACCTGATAGATATTGAAGCTGCGCAAGAGACTTTTAAATTAATGCAAACAAAGGTCTGTTTTGTGGGGCATTCTCATGTCCCCGGAATTTTTGTTAAAGATAAAAATGGTTATCTCGGTTATTTAGAAGATAACCTCATTACTTTAAAAGACCAAAATTATTATATTATAAATGTAGGGAGTGTTGGTCAACCACGCGACGGCAGTCCCTTAGCTACTTATTGTATTTATGATACAGAAAAGAAAGAAGTCTCTATTAAGAGAGTAAGTTATGATTTTCAAACTACGCGAAAAAAGATTATCCAAGCAGGATTACCCGCGTTTTTGGGTAATCGTTTAATGATCGGAAGATAGATGAGCCAAGAAATAAAAAAGAAAATAGAAAAATTAAGAGAACTTATTCGGCATCATGATTATTGCTATTATGTTCTTTCCCAGCCTGAGATCTCAGATAAGGAATATGATGATTTAATGCGCCAATTAAAAGAATTAGAAGAGAAATACCCTCAATATAAAACCGAAGATTCACCCACCGTAAGAGTTAGCGGAGGTATCTTAGAAGGTTTTAAAACCGTAAAACATAAGCAGAAGATGCTATCTTTAGATAATACCTATTCTTTTGAAGAATTAAAAGATTGGGCAGAGCGGGTAGATAAAGGTTTAGGTAATAAAAAAGTAGAATTTGTTGCCGAACTTAAGATCGATGGAGTCAGTGCTAATATTACTTATGAAAAGGGAAGATTATCTATTGGGGCAACGCGGGGCGATGGAGAGACGGGAGAAGATATAACCGAAAATATAAAGACAATTCGGGCAATTCCTTTAGTATTATTAGGTAAAGAAATCCCTGATTTTATTGAAATTCGGGGAGAGGTTTATATGGAAAGAAAAGATTTTGAAATGCTTAATAAAGAAAGACAAAAATCAGGAGAAGTTTTATTTGCTAATCCCCGTAATGCTACCAGCGGCTCACTTAAACTTTTAGATAGAAGTTTGGTTGCGAAAAGAAGACTTAATTTTTTTGCCCATTCTTTAGGAGAATATTCCCTTAAAGGCAGAATCTCGCAGAATGCGGGAAGGGGAGTAAGTATAAAAAGTCAATGGGAATTCTTAGAAAAACTAAAAAGTTGGGGAATGCGGATAAATCCTCATTCTAAACTATGTCGGAATTTGGAAGAAGTAATCGAATACTGTAAAATTTGGCAAGAAAAAAGAGAAAAACTTACCTACGATATTGATGGAGTAGTAATAAAGGTAAACAGTCTTCAGCAACAGAAACAGCTAGGTGCTACCTTAAAGAGCCCACGTTGGAGTGTGGCTTATAAATTTCCTGCCCAGCAGGCAACTACTATATTAAAAGAGATTACTTTACAAGTAGGCCGCACCGGCGTAATTACACCGGTAGCTGAATTAGAACCGGTAGAATGTGCAGGAGTAGTGATAAGTAGAGCCACTTTACATAATTTTGATGAGATAAAGCGTTTGGGAGTAAAGATTGGTGACCGGGTAATTGTAGAACGCGCAGGAGAAGTAATCCCTAAAATTGTTAAAGTAGTAGAATCAGTGCGCACTGGAAAAGAAAAAGAATTTAAAATTCCCAAAAATTGTCCGGTCTGCGGGGGAATAATTACCAAAGAAAAAGAAGAAGAGGTCGCTTACCGTTGTATTAATCCTTCTTGTCCAGCACAACTTGAACGCGGCCTGATTCATTTTGCTTCCCGCTCGGCAATGGATATTGAAGGAATGGGAGAGTCGGTAGTAACACAATTAGTGGCTAAAAAATTAGTTAAAGACTTTGCCGATATCTATACTTTAAAAAAAGAAGATCTTCTAAAATTAGAATTATTTAAAGATAAAAAAGCGGAAAATCTTCTTGGAGCTATTGAGAGAAGTAAAAAACAGCCTCTCTCACGGTTAATTTATGCTTTAGGTATTCGTCACGTAGGAGAAAAAGCAGCCTTTGTTTTAGCCCAGAAGTTTAAAACTATAGATAATTTAATACAGGCGAAAAAAGAGGATTTTGATGCAATTTATGAAGTGGGCGAAGTGATGGCAGAATCAATTGTAAATTTCTTTAAGCAAGAAAGTACCCGGCGTCTCATAAGAAAATTAAAGGAGTTAGGTCTAAATTTAAAAGAAGAAACAGTAGTAATAAAGAAGTCCCATTTAAGCGGGAAAACGATAGTTTTTACGGGCGAACTGAAGGAATATAGCCGTAATGAAGCCGAAAGTTTAGTGCGCCAATTAGGTGGAAGAGCCAGTTCCAGTGTAAGTAAAAATACAGATTTTGTCGTTGTCGGAGAAAATCCTGGTTCAAAATATGAAAAGGCAAAGAAGTTAGGAGTAAAGATTCTTAATGAAGAAGAATTCAAGGAGATGATCCAATGAAAACCGAAATCCTAAATTTTAAATCCGAAACAAACCCAAAATCCAAATCTTTAATATTTCGAATTTCAAATTTCGATATTAAAATTTTTGCGGTGATTTGGATTTTGGCATTGGTTATTTTATTAACTGGTTGCGATGCCTTTGTGCGTAAGTTCACGCGTAAATCTAAAAAAGAAAAAGAAGAAAAGATAGAGATGGTTCTAGTACCCGAAGAATACAAGGTTACCCTTTCTAAAGAAGACCTTTATCGACAATATTTTCTTTATTGGAAATCCTGGCAGGATGAGCTTATTCAAGCCTTAAATTCAAACTCAAGCCATAAAAAACAGATTAGTTGTGCGGAAGAGGCCTTGAAGAATCTTGTGCAGTTAAAAGGTATGTTAAATCCCCAGATGCAAGAAAAATTAGAGATTTATATTAAGCGCCTACAGGCATTAAAGGAAGCAATTATTAATGATCCTTATGGCACAAATTTGACCGCTAATCGTTTTAATAGCGAGCAGATAAAAAGAGAAATCTTACGTTATTTTTCTTATCCGAAAATAAAGGATTATTTAATATGATTTTAGAGAGAGTTTTAGTTGGGCCATTTCAGGTAAACTGTTATATTCTAGCGGAAGACTCAAATCAAGAAGCAATTCTTATTGATCCCGGAGATGAAGAAGATAAAATCCGCAGAAGACTTAAAAAATATCATTTAAAACCCGCACTGATTATTAATACGCATGGTCATATTGATCATATCGGTTGTGATGATAAGTTTTCGGTTCCAGTATATATTCATAAAGACGATTATCCTCTATTAATTGATCCGCAACTTAATCTTTCATCAATGTTTAGTTTATCCTATCAAGTAAAAGCTCCCATTAGAAAAGTAGAAGAAAAAGATAAAATTAATTTAGGAAATATATATTTAGAGGTAATACATACCCCTGGTCATACACCGGGCGGAATCTGTCTTTTATTAAAAAAACCAGAAAATAAAATTCTTTTTACCGGAGATACTTTATTCTTTCAAGGTATTGGTAGAACCGATTTTTTTGGTGCAGACCAGAATCTTTTAATAAAATCAATTCGAGAAAAATTAATTTCACTTTCTGATGATATAGTAATTTATCCTGGACATGGTCCAACTTCTACTTTAGGAGAAGAGAAGAAAAATAATCCTTTTTTAATTTAAGATGCAGGAATTTGTTGAAAGTTTCTTAAATTACTTATCAACCGAACGCGGTTTAGCAAAGAATACCATTATTTCTTATCAAAAGGATCTTTTCTATTACATTGATTTTCTAAAGAAACAAGGAATTGATGCTTTATCTAAGACTACCAAAAACGATATTACTGATTTTATGTTGCAGCAAAAAGAGCAAGGTATATCCGCAAATTCAATTAGCCGGCGTTTAGCGGCGATAAAAGGATTTTATCGCTTTTTATTTCGGGAAAGAATCTTAAGGGCTGATCCTTCTAGTTTAATTGATTCACCTAAGATATTTAAGAAAATTCCTGAGGCGCTTTCTTTAAATGAAGTAGAAGATCTGCTTAATCAGCCTGATATAAAAGATATTCAAGGTATAAGGGATAAAGCAATTTTAGAACTACTTTATGCTACAGGGATGCGAGTTTCTGAGGCAGTAAATTTAAAAATTGATAATCTTAATTTAGAAATTGGTTTTTTACGTTGCATTGGTAAAGGAAATAAAGAAAGGATAATCCCCTTTGGTAAAAAAGCAAAGGCAATTATTAAAAGATATTTAGAGATTAGCCGGCCAAAACTTTTAAAAGGCAAAACCAGTCCTTTTTTATTCTTAAACCGTTTTGGTCAAAAAATCTCCCGTCAATCTTTATGGAAGATTATTAAGAAATATGCTAAAAGTGCACGCATTAAAAAACCGATCCGACCACATATTTTAAGACACTCCTTTGCCACACATTTATTAGAAAGAGGAGCAGATTTGCGCTCAGTTCAGGAGATGCTTGGTCATAGTAATATTTCTACCACTCAAATTTATACGCATATAAATAAAGATAGATTAAAAACAATTCATAAGTTATTTCATCCCCGACCTTAAATGAAAAAACTTTTGGAGAATTTACCAGAAAAGCTTAAAGATTTGATTTACCAGGCAAAAGCCCTAGGCGAAGAAAATAATCTACCCGTATATTTAGTGGGTGGTTTTGTACGAGATTTATTTTTAGGGGTAGAAAATTTAGATTTGGATATAGTCGTAGAAGGTGACGGGATAAAATTTGCTCAAGATTTGGCAAGTAAATTAAAGGCAAAGATTATTCGGCATAAACAATTTGGTACTGCCACCCTAATCTTAGAGCCACAAACCAAAATAGATATTGCTACTTCTCGTAAGGAGTACTATCCTGAGCCTGCGCATTTACCAGTAGTTAGTCCGGGTAGATTAAAGGATGACCTTTTTCGAAGAGATTTTACGATTAATGCCATGGCAATTGATATAGGTAAAAATTTTGGCGAACTTATTGATTTGTTTGGGGGAAAAAGGGACCTCGAGCAGAAAAAAATAAGGATAATGCATGTTTTAAGTTTTCAGGATGATCCTACCCGCATATTAAGGGCAGTGCGTTTTGAAAAAAGATATAATTTTAAGATTGAACCTTTGACCTTAAGATGTTTAAAAGAGGCAGTAAAAAAGAAAATGTTAGAAGTAATTCAGGCTCAGCGATTACGCGATGAATTAATTTTAATTTTAAAAGAAAAGTATCCCTTAAAACCAATTATGCGTCTTAAGGAATTGACAGGTTTTAAATTTTTACACCCTCATTTAAATATTACAAAAAAAACCTACGGATTATTAAAGTCTATCGAGAAAGAAATCAATTGGTTTAAGAAAAATTATCCTCAGCGTAGAACCTTAGATAGCTGGTTAATTTATCTTATGGGTCTTTTGGATGCATTAAGTATAGAAGATACAGAAATTGTCTGTAAGAGATTTGTTTTCCGTAGAGGCGAAGAAAAAAGAATCCTAAGTTATAAAAATATTAAAAAAAGTTTTATTAAGGAGTTATCTTCTAATAAGATTAAACCAAAAAAAATTTTTTGTCTGCTTGAGCCATTAAGTTATGAAGTAATTATTTTACTGAAAGCAAAATATAAAAATTTAAACCTGCAAAGAAACATTCAAGATTATTTTGAGATTTATAATGGAATGAAAATTTATATTTCAGGTAAGGATTTACGCAAATTAGGAGTCTTGCCCGGCCCTTATTATCAGAAGATTTTTACTAAAACTTTAGAAGCAAAGCTTAATGGTAAAATAAAGACAAAAGAACAGGAACTTATGTTTATTAAAAAAATAATTTTAAAAAAATGACGATTGGTATTTTAAAGTTAGTAATATTTATTCCTCAAAGCAATTCGCTTAAAGAAAAAAGAATGATCCTTAATAGTTTAAATAAGCGCTTAAGGAATAATTTCAATATTGCCGTCACCCAGATAGATAATGAAGATAAATGGCAGAAATCTACCCTTGCTTTGGTAGGAGTAGAGAAAAACAAAGATAATATGCACCGTCTTTTATCACGTATCTTAAACTTTATAGAAAACTTTCATCAGGCACATTTAATTGATTATGAAATGGAGTTGATCTAATATGGCTAGATTTGAAAAGGTTGCGCAGGCGCTTAAAAGAGAAATAAGTCAAATCATCCACGATGAATTAAAAGACCCGCGTTTAGGTTTTGTTACAATTATCCGGGTTGATTTGACTCCAGACTTAAAATATGCCAAGGTTTTTTATAGCGTTTTAGGCAAAGAAGAACAACATCAGAAAACCCAAGAAGCTTTAAATTCCGCTTTAGGTTATATCCGGCATTTAATTGCCCGGAGGATAAATTTAAGATTTACCCCTGAGATTTTTTTTAAAGAAGATAGGTCTTGCGAATATAGTATAAGGATTGAGGAAGTTTTAAACCAGATAAAAGGATTTAATGAGCATAAAAAAAGTTCTCGCCTACATAAAAAGCAAAAATAATTTTTTAATTACGACACATACAAATTTAGAAGGAGATGCCTTAGGCTCGGTACTTTCTTTATATAAACTTTTGCGTCTACTTAATAAAAAAGCATTTATCGTGATTGCCGATAAGATACCTGAAGAATACTTTTTTCTTTCTGATATAGAGAAAATAAAGAAATTCGATAAAAATTTAAAGCGGGTAAAATTTGATTGTTTTATAGTTTTAGATTGTTCTGATTTAAGAAGAACTGGTGAAGTTTATAAAATAAATTCACCCCCTAAAACTATACTCAATATTGACCATCATATCAGTAATGAAAGATTTGGAGAAATTAATTGGGTAGAACCAGCTGCTTCTTCTACTTGTGAAATGATTTATAAACTCTATAAAAAATTAAATATTCCTTTAGATAAAGATATTGCTTTACTTTTATATGTGGGGATTTTGACTGATACCGGCTCATTTCATTATCCTAATACGCGTGCTTTTACCCATTTAGCTGTTTCAGAATTGCTAAAATATAATTTGGATACATATAAGATTTATAAAGAAATATATGAAAATATTCCATTGGAAGATGCGCGTTTATTGAGTAAGATTTTATCTGGTTTTAAAGAAACCTTAGGGGCTAAAGTTATTTGGTTTCAGATAAGGCAGAGCATTTTAAATAAAAATAAAATCTCATCCGATCTTACTGAGCATATTTTAAGTTTTGGCCGGGTAATTAAAGGGGTTGAGGTTGTGGTTTTATTTAAGGAGAATCAGGGCAGAAAAAATGAAATTAGGGTTAATTTAAGGTCACAAGGAAAAATCGATGTGAATCGAATTGCTGCCTTCTTTGGGGGTGGTGGACATCGCACCGCCAGTGGCTGCACCATAAAAGGCAAGATAGAAGAAGTGACTAGAAAAGTTTTGGATAAGATAAAAGAAAGTTTTTAGATGGAAGTTATTTTTGGGTTAAAGAAAATTAAAAAATATAAAAGGCCGGTAGTTACTTTAGGGGTCTTTGATGGCTTGCATCTTGCCCACCGTTATATTTTAAAAGAAGTAACTAAGATTGCTCGTCAGATAAAAGGCACCAGTTTAGTCATAACCTTTTGGCCACATCCCCAAAGAGAAGAGAGTCTTTATTCTTTAAGTCATCGGCTAAAATTAATTGCAGATTTTGGGATCGATGTCTGCATTGTGATAAAGTTTAACCAAGCTTTTGCTAAAATCAAAGCTGAAGATTTTGTAAAAAATATTTTAGTAAGAAGGATAAATCCTGAATATATTTGTGTAGGAGAAAATTTTACTTTTGGTTATAAGGGCCGTGGCAATTGGTGTCTCCTTAAAAAACTGGCTTTTTTATATAATTTTAAATTGAAAGTACTTAAGACCATCAAAATAGGAAGACGTCGTATCTCTAGCACTTACATTCGTCAGTTAATCAGTCAAGGAAAACTTGAAAAAGCAAAAAAACTACTTAATCATCCTGTAAGCATTTTAGGTACGGTAATCAAAGGACGTGCCTTAGGAAAAAAATTGGGTTTTCCCACTGCAAATATAAATCCCCATCATGAGGTTTTACCTCCCTGTGGGGTTTATGCCGTAAAAGTTATTTTTAATCAAAAGCGGTTAAATGGTCTTTGTTATATTGGCGCAAGGCCAACTTTTCAAAAAATAGAAAAAACAAAATATGTGGAAGTCTACATACTCAATTTTAAAAAGAATATTTATGCTCAAAACTTAGAATTAAATTTTATAAAAAAGATAAGAAATGAAAAAAAATTTAGTTCTCCTTCTTTATTAATTCTCCAAATTAAAAAAGATATAAATAAAGCCAAAAAGTTATTTTCCCACCACTAAAATCACCACAACCCCTGCCTTTTAATCAGCTCTATATATACTACTTATTGTGTTTCATTAAGTTAGAAAAATTTTTATCTTGACAAAATCATAATTTTTATCTATACTTGGTGCTACAAAGTGGTTAAAAGTGGAATAAAGTGGAAGAAGGAGTTTTGAGGTGTTTTATGGCGAGTATCTCCATTCTATAGATCGGAAAGGACGTTTAATCTTACCGGCAAAAATTCGCGAAGTTGCCAAAGCCAATTTTATTGAAAAATTTTATGTCACGCGTGGATTAGATAAATGTCTTTTTATGTTTTCAGAAGAAGAATGGCGCGCGCAAGAGGCAAAATTTAAAGCCATATCTTTTACTAAACAAGAAGCGCGGACTTTTAATCGACTATATTTTTCCGGGGCAGTTGAGATTATTCCGGACAAACAAGGAAGAATTCTTTTACCTCAGTATTTAAAAGAATTCGCCGAGATTAAAAAAGAAGTAATTATTGTAGGTGTGTCTAACCGCATTGAGATCTGGGCAAAGGATAAATGGCAAGAATTCTTTGGCAATTCTCGGCAATCCTTTGAAGCAATTGCTGAGAAATTAATGGAACCATAATTTTTAAAAATATTATGATTTTAATGGTAGAAAAATTTCATACCCCGGTAATGCTGGAGGAGACAATAAAATATTTAAATTTAAAACCGGCAAAAATTATTGTAGATGCCACTATTGGTACGGCAGGACACAGCCAAGAGATATTAAAACACATTTTACCCGCAGGATTTCTTATTGGTATTGATCGGGATAAAGAATCCTTAAATGTAGCTAAGGAGAGACTTAAATCTTTTAGTGATTCTTGTGTTCTTGTCCATGATAATTTTATCAATTTAGATCAGATTTTAAAAAATTTAAATATTCAAAAGGTAGATGGCATATTGTTTGATTTAGGTATTTCTTCATTTCAGTTAGATAATCCCGAGCGCGGTTTTAGTTTTCAAGAAGAAGGGCCTTTAGATATGCGTTTAGATAGAGATAGTTATATCTGCGCTTATGATTTGTTAAATAATCTAACGGAAAAAGAAATTTCGATACTTTTGTGGAATTTTGGTCAAGAGAGGTGGCATCATCGGATTGCCCAATTATTAGTAAAAGAAAGACAGAAGCATCCTATCACTACCACTAAAGAACTTTCTGAGATTGTATTAAAAGCCATCCCTTACAGATACCAGAGAGCAAGAATTCATCCAGCAACCCGTACTTTTCAGGCACTGAGGATTGCGGTAAATCATGAACTACAAAATTTAGAGATAGCCCTAAATAAGGCAGTAGAATTGCTTAATAAGGGAGGGCGGATTTGTGTGATTTCTTTTCATTCTTTAGAAGACCGGATTGTAAAAGTGGTCTTTCGTAAATTTGCCTCTATAGGGCTATTAAAGATTCTTACCCCTAAACCCTTAACGCCCAAATATACAGAAATAAAAGAGAATCCTTCTAGTCGCAGTAGCAAGTTGCGTGTGGCAGAAAGGTGCTAAAATGAGGGTAAATAAGTTTTTATCAGTAATTGTTCCGCTTACTTTAGTTTGTCTTCTACAGGTACATTTACAAACCGAGATTTTCCATTTAGCTTATGCCGCTTCGAAAAAAAATGCTCTGCTTGAGGATTTATGGAATAAAAATTCTTTCCTTAAATATTATAAAGAAAAAAAGGCATCTTTAGTAAAAATTGGTAGCGTCTTAGAAGACAAGAATTTTCAGATGCCTGGCGAATATCGCTTAGTAAGATTAAGGCAAACCGAAAAATTAAACATTGCCTCAGGACATAAGCGCAAAAATATAGTTTGGCGCATTTTTAGTGTGAGCAAACAGGCACAAGCCCAAACTATAAGTCCTTAAAAAATTAAATAATTGTGTATATCCATAATCATCACCGTAGAATTAATGCGGTGTTTGGGGGATTTTTACTTTTTTTTATATTTTGCCTTACCCGCCTTTTTTTTATCCAATTTTTCCGCTCAAGTTACTTAAAAGAAATTGCCCAAAGACAACATAATCTATTCATAGAATTAGAACCTCGGCGCGGTACTATTTACGATACAAACTTAAAACCCCAAGCGATAAATGTTGCTAGAGATTCACTCTATGCTTGCCCCCTTGAAATTTCTAAGAAAGATAAAGAAAAGATTATAAGCCAACTTGCTTCTATACTAAATGTTTCTCGCCAATATTTAGAAGAACGTTTATCCCGCAAAAAAAATTTTGTTTGGCTGGCCAGAAAAATTTCTCCTCAACAACGTAAGAAAATTGAAGATTTAGGTATAGAAGGTTTAGGCTTTATTAAAGAAAGTAAACGTTGTTATCCTAATGATTATCTTTTAAGTCATGTCTTAGGTTTTGCGGGATTAGATAATGTGGGATTAGAAGGTATTGAGTTATATTATGATGAGTATTTGAGAGGAGAAAAAGGTTTTGCATTTTTCTTAAGAGACGCCCGCCAGAAAAAATTAGATCTGATAGAAAAAATGATTCCTGCGCGTGATGGTAATGATTTGGTTTTGACTATTGATGAAGTGATTCAATATATCGTAGAACAGCAGTTAAATAAGTTAATAAAGACCTCCCATGCCAAAGCAGCAAGTATAATTGTAATTAATCCCTCAACGGGTGCAATTTTAGCCATGGCAAATTGGCCGACCTATAATCTAAATGAGCCTGATAATACTAGCGAAGATAAAAGACGCAACCGGGCAATTTGTGATTTATTTGAACCAGGTTCAGTATTTAAAATTGTTACGGCGGCAGCAGCGCTAGAAGAGAAAAAAGTAATGGAAAAAGAAAGATTTTTTTGCGAAAATGGTGCTTATCAGGTAGCGACACATATACTTCATGACCACCAGCCACATGGTTGGCTTTCTTTTCAGGAAGTGATTGAGCAATCAAGCAATATTGGTACTACTAAAGTTGCCCAACGCTTAGGTCAAGATATTCTTTATCATTATATAAAACTTTTTGGTTTTGGTAATAAATTAGGCATAGATTTGCCGGGAGAAATCGGTGGAATGATAAAAGAGCCACGGTTCTGGTCAAAGATTTCTATTTCCGCTATACCTATTGGACAGGAGGTAGGAGTAACTGCTTTACAATTAGTAAGCGCTATCTCAGTGATTGCTAATGGAGGAAAACTTATGCGGCCTTATTTGGTAAGACAGATCCAGGATAAATATGGGCAAAAGATAAAAGAATTTTCTCCTACGGTTATTCGCGAAGTGATATCTTTAGATACCACTAACCGTTTAAAAAAGATATTGATGGGTGCAGTAGAAAGAGGAACCGGAAAGTTAGCTAAAGTAGAAGGGATTAATGTTGCGGGTAAAACTGGCACTGCCCAGAAATTAGAACCCAATGGTACTTATTCCCATCATAAATTTGTGGCTTCTTTTGCTGGTTTTGCGCCCGTTGAAGATCCGCTAATTGCGGTGGTAGTGGTAGTAGATGAGCCGCATCCTTATTATTTTGGTGGAGTGGTAGCGGCTCCAGTATTTAAAAATATTGTAAAAGAAGTTATCCCCTATTTAAGAAATACCAAACCCAAAACAGAGGAATTTTTAGTCTTAAATGAAGCTGAAGAAGCTAATCAAATCTCTCGGTAGATTTCATATTGATTATCCCCTCAGGGATTTTAGGGTAGAGGGTATCAGTTGTGCTTCTGATAAAGTAAAAGAGAATTTTATCTTTTGCGCGATAAAGGGTAACGATTTTGATGGCCATAAATTTATTCCTGAAGCAATAAAACGGAAAGCAAAAGTAATTATATTAGAAAATCCTCGCTTTAAAATTAAAAATCTAAAAGATGTAGCTTTTATCCAGGTAGAAGATACGCGTTTGGCCTTAGCTAAACTAGCAGCGTATTTCTATGGTCATCCTTCAAATCGCTTAAAAGTTGTAGGTATTACCGGAACAAATGGTAAAACTACTATTTCTTATCTAATTGAGGCAATATTAAAAGAAGCTAATTTTAACTCAGCAGTCATCGGTACAATTAATTACCGCTTTAAAAATAAAATTATTCCTGCCAAAAATACCACCCCTTCTTCTTTAGAGATTCAGTATCTACTTAATAAAATGCTAAAAAAAAAGATTGATTATGTAATTATGGAAGTCTCTTCCCATGCTTTAGATCAGAAAAGAACCGCAGAAATAAATTTTTATGTCGGAATATTTACCAATTTAACCCAGGATCACTTAGATTATCACCATAATTTAGAAAATTATTTTGAAGCTAAAGCAAAACTCTTTAGAGGTCTTTCAAAAAATTCTGTAGCAATAATTAATCAGGACGATCCATATGGGCTAAGACTAAAGAATTTAACTAAAGCCAAAATAATTACTTATGGAATAGAAAAAAAAGCAGATATAGTAGCCAAAGATATAAAATTAGATATAGATAAAACAGAGTTTACCTTAATTACTAAAAAAGAGAAGATAAAGCTTACCACCTCTCTTATTGGTTGGCATAATGTATATAATATCTTAGCGGCGGTAGCATTTGGTTTGCATGAAAAAATAGAACTTAAAAAGATAAAGTCAGCAATTGAAAAATTTAAATTTGTTCCTGGAAGATTAGAAAAGATAGATTCAAAAAAGGGTTTTTGGGTATTTGTCGATTATGCTCATACTGAAGATGCGCTAAAGAATGTGATTTCTGCTTTAAGAGAAATTACTGAAGGTAGAATTATTGTAGTTTTTGGTTGTGGGGGTCAGCGGGATAGAAATAAACGACCAAAAATGGGTAGTGTAGTCTCTAAAATGGCAGATTTTTTTATTCTTACTAATGATAATCCCCGCAGTGAAGACCCTAAAAAGATAATAGAGGATATCAAAAAAGGGATAAAAAAAGATAACTTTTGTGTAATCTTAAGACGCCGATTAGCAATAAAAAAAGCCTTATCTTTAGCTAGGCCTAAAGATATAGTTTTAATTGCGGGTAAAGGCCATGAAAATTATCAGATAATTGGTAAAAGAAGGATTCCCTTTACTGATCAAGAGGTAGTAAAAGAGTGTTTACAGTCAATGAATTATTAAAAATAACTAGGGGCCAATTAGTCAAGAAAGTTAAAGATTTACCTATTAAAGGTATCTCAATTGATTCGCGCACACTTAGATCTAAAGAAGCATTTATAGCAATTAAGGGTAAAAACTTTGATGGCCATGATTTTATTAAAGAGGCGATAAAAAAAGGCGCCAGTTGTATTATTGCTACAGAAAAAATAAAAGGGAAAGTAAGTTTCATAAAAGTAAAAGATACAATAAAAGCATTAGGTAGGATTGCCCATTATCAGCGCAAGAAATTCGATCTTCCGGTTATTGCCGTAACAGGCAGTAACGGTAAAACTACAGCTAAAGAGATGATTGCTTGGGTATTAGGGAAAAAATTTAAGGTTTTAAAAAATGAAGGAACAAAAAATAATCAGATTGGTCTACCTTTAACTTTATTAAAATTGAATTCCTCGCATAAGATAGTAGTTTTAGAATTAGGTACAAATCATTTTGGCGAAATTGCATATTTAGCTAAAATTTGTGAACCTAATATTGGTATAATTACAAATATTGGACCAGCACATCTAGAATATTTTGAAGATTTAGAAGGAGTTTATAAAGAAAAATCTAATTTAATAAAGTATTTAAATAAGCCTTCAATTGCAATTTTTAATTCTGACGATGATATATTGCGAAAAAAAATTCCTTCTAATTTTTCAAATGCTTTTACTTTAAAGTGTGGAATAAAATACCCTGCTGAATTTTCTGCCTCAAGAATCGAACTTAAGAAAGAAAAAGTTAGTTTTTTTCTTAATAAAAAATATAAATTTACATTAGCTACTCCCGGAAGATATAATATATATAATGCCCTTTATGCGGTTTCTGTTGCCAGAATCTTTGGGATGGATTATAAAGAGATTGCTTTAAGATTATCTAATTTTGTTTTTCCCGCAGGTAGACTTAAAATTATTAAGAAAAAAGGTATAAAATTTATTGATGATACTTATAATGCTAACCCAGCTTCTTTAGAAGAGGCACTTAGGGTTTTGGCAGATTTTAAAGTAAAAGGAAGAAAAATTTTTGTGATGGCAGATATGTTAGAGTTAGGTAAATACAAGGAATTATTTCATAAACAGGTAGGCGAAAAGGTCTTAAAAATCTGTGACATATTTATTACGGTAGGTAAATTGTCTAAATTGGCAGCTAAAGTTTGTTTGGCTAAAGGTTACGCTGCAGATAAAATATTTATTTGTGAGTCTAAAAAAGAAGCAAAGGATATTCTTTTTAATCGTTTATCCTTAACCAAACACGATATAGTTTTATTAAAAGGCTCACGCTTAATGCAAATGGAAGAGCTCTTAAATAAATAAGCTATGTTTTATTATTTACTTTATCCTTTACATAAAATAATTTATTTTTTTAATATCTTTCGTTATATTACCTTTCGTGCCGCAATGGCGGCATTAAGTTCTTTTTTTATTAGTCTTATCTTAGGACCATTCGTAATAAAAAAATTAAAGGCATTAAAAATTGGGGAGAAGATAAATAAACAAGATAGTATAAAATTAGATGAATTGCATCGGCATAAACAAGATACTCCGACAATGGGAGGAGTATTGATTTTAATTGCGATTTTGATTTCTACTTTTCTTTGGGCAGATATTTTTAACCGCTATATTTTAATGGTAGTTTTTGTAAGTTTATGGTTGGGTTTTACCGGATTTCTTGATGATTATCTTAAATTAAAGAAAAAAACCGCTAAAGGTTTAAGTGCTAAAGCAAAGCTTACCAGTCAATTTATCTTAGGACTTTTATTGGGTATTATCCTTTTTATCGAACCCCCCTTAAATACCCGTTTAGAGATGCCTTTTTTTAAGAATCTTTCTTTTGAATTGGGTATTTTTTATATTTTATTTATTATCCTTGTAATTAGCGGAACTTCCAATGCAGTTAATCTTACTGATGGTTTAGATGGTTTGGCGATTGGATGTGTAATCTTCGTTGCCGTTTCTTTTAGCGTCTTGGCTTATGTTTCCGGAAATATAAAATTTAGTAATTATTTATTAATCCCCTATGTTGCTGGAACTGGTGAATTAACGATATTCTGTGCCAGTATAGTAGGCGCGGGTTTAGGATTTTTATGGTTTAATTGCTATCCTGCCTCTATTTTTATGGGAGATGTAGGTTCTTTAGCCTTAGGAGGTGCTTTAGGTACAGTAGCCATATTGACTAAAAAAGAAATGCTTTTATTAATTGTGGGTGGGGTATTTGTCTTAGAGGCACTTTCGGTAATTTTACAGGTAGCCTCTTTTCGTTTAAGAAAGAAACGCATATTTAAAATTGCACCCCTACATCATCATTTTCAATTTCTTGGTTGGCCAGAAAGCAAAGTGATTGTCAGATTTTGGATTATTGCTATACTTCTGGCCCTCCTTACTTTAGTTACCCTGAAGATACGTTAAATCATATTTATAAAATGAGAAATACTGATTATTTTAAAAATAAAAAAATTACTATTATCGGTTTAGGACGCTCAGGTATTGCCTCCGCCAATTTACTTTATGATTTGGGTTCAGATGTTTACGTCAGCGATAATCAGGATAACGAAATTACCCGTCTTAATCTTAAAAAATTAAAATCAAAAAAAATAAAGGTAGAGTTAGGAGTTCATAGTCAAGAATTTATTAAAAATAAGGATTTAGTAGTAGTATCTCCGGGAGTTAATAATAAAAGTCCTATTTTTTCTTGGGCAAGAGAATTTAATATACCAGTAATAAGTGAAATTGAATTAGGTTGGATTTTATGTCCAGGAAAAATCATTGCCATAACCGGTTCAAATGGTAAAACCACGGTTACCACCTTAGTGGGTAAAATTTTAGAAAAGGCAAAAAAAAGAGTTTTTGTTTGTGGTAATATCGGTAAGCCATTTACCGAAGAAGTAAGCAAAATTAAGGAAAAAGATTATGTTTCTTTAGAGGTAAGTTCTTTTCAATTAGAAATGATTGATAAATTTAAACCTGAAATTAGCGTAATCCTTAATTTAACTTATAATCATTTAGATCGATATAGCAATTTAGAAGAATATTTTAAGGCAAAAAAACGCATCTATATGAATCAGGATGAAAATGACTATTTAGTTTTAAATTATGATGAACCCTTATTAAAAGAATGTGCTAAAGAAACCAGATCAAAAGTAATCTACTTTTCTGAATCTAAAGAATTTAATTCTAATCAAGCAGCTGTATTAGCAATAGGAGAAATATTAAGAATAGATAAAGATTTAATTTTAGATGTATTTCAAGAGTTTAAAGGTATTCCCCATCGCTTAGAGTTTGTGGGTAAAATAAATGATATAAGTTTTATTAACGATTCTAAATCCACCACTGCTACCTCAACACTTTGGGCATTAAAAAATATCACTGGTAAGATTATTTTAATTGCGGGAGGAAAAGATAAAGGAACTAATTATAGCCTTATTCTCGATATAGCTAAGAAAAAAGTTAAAAAAATCATTTTAATTGGGCAGGCAAAAGAAAAAATAAAAAGTGCGCTTTATGAATTTTCAGCAATTACTGAGGCAAATACATTAGAAGAAGCAGTATTTAAGGCTTTTTCTTATGCAGAAAAGGGTGATTTTATTTTATTATCTCCGATGTGTTCAAGTTTTGATATGTTTAGGGATTATGAAGAAAGAGGCGAGATTTTCAAAAAAATAGTTTATAAAATTATAAGAAATAAAAATAGAAATTTATGCGTCAGGTAAGGATTAATTTATTTATTATTACTATTACCTTAATTTGCATTGGAATAGTAATGATTTATAGTGCTTCAGGTGTCTATGCTTTAGAAAGCTATAAAGATAGCCTATTTTTTTTAAAAAAACATCTTATCTTTATATTGACAGGTACATTTTTTAGTTTTTTAGTTATGCTCATTGATTATAAAAAGTTACAGAGATTTTCTCGACCGATTTTGTTAATTTCTTTAATTCTATTAATTTTAGTCTTAGTTCCTGGTATTGGTAAAGAAGTAGCAGGAGCACGGCGCTGGTTTAGGTTTAAATTTTTTAGTTTTCAACCTTCAGAATTAATGAATCTCGCCATGATTATTTATATCGCGGATTTTATCAGTCGTAAAGAAAATATGATTCGGACATTTTGGCGCGGGTTTGTACCACCTTTAATTATTCTGGGTTTAGTGGTATTATTAATAATTGCCCAGCCAGATTTGGGAAGCGCTCTTGCCCTAAGTACAGTAGTTTTTCTTATGCTTTTTTTGGCCGGTGTAAGATTATCTTATCTTATCTCGGTAATATTGTTAGGTATACCTCTACTTTATCTTTTAGTCTTCAGTGTACCCTATCGGCGTATGCGTATCTTAGCATTTTTAAATCCCTGGTTAGACCCAAAAGGAAGTGGTTTTCAGATTATTCAATCACAGATTGCTTTAGGCTCAGGGGGAATTTTGGGAGTTGGCTTAGGACACTCACGGCAGAAGCTCTTTTATTTACCGGCGGCTCATACTGATTTTATTTTTTCGATTATTGGTGAAGAATTAGGTTTATTAGGTACCGCGGGAATAATAATTTTATTTATCCTTTTTCTTTTACAAGGATTTAAGATTGTAAAAAATACTCAGTCAAGATTTGGTTATTTTTTAACTGCTGGGATTATGCTTATGATTTTACTTAAGGCAATCATTAATATCGGGGTTTCTTCAGGGATACTACCTACAAAAGGGCTTCCTCTTCCTTTTATCAGTTATGGGGGTTCTTCACTTGTTTTTGATATGATGAGTGTAGGTCTTTTATTAAATATTTCTCGTACGGGAGATTATGTATGAGGGTTTTAGTAGTCACTGGCGCAAGCGGTGGACATATCTTTCCAGCAATTGCTTTTTTAGATACATTAAAAGAAAGATTGGATGAAAAAGTAAAAATACTTCTGGTTTTACCTAAAAGAAAAAATGAGCTTTATTTAAAGAATATTTCCTATAAAATTAAATATCTTTCTATCACTCCTTTTACTTTTAAATTAAATTTAAAAAATTTTTTAAGTATATTTAATTTTTTAAAAGGTATTTTTGAAAGTTTATTTATAATTTTAGAATTTAAACCTGATAAAATAGTGGGCTTTGGGAGTTTAGTAAGTATCCCTTTGGTAATATTTGGTTGGTTATTTAGGATAAATACCTTAATTCATGAACAGAACGTAATTCCGGGTAGAGCAAATTTTTTATTAGCAAGATTTACAGATAAAATTGCCATTTCTTTTAAAGAAACAAAAAATTATTTTAATTTTTCTCAAGATAAAATAGTGCTGACAGGTAATCCTTTGCGAAAAGAATTACTCCATATCGAGAAAAATAAGGCTTTGAATTTTTTTGGGCTTAGACCAGATAAATTTACTATTTTAGCTTTAGGTGGTAGTCAAGGTAGTCATCATCTTAATTTAGCTTTTTTAAAGGCAATAAATATACTTTTTTTAAAATATCCTAAGCTTCAGGTTATTCATCTTTGTGGATTCAGAGATTTTGATTTTTTGAAAAAAAATTATGCTCAGTTAAAGATAGATTTTAGTTTATTTAGTTTTTTAGATGCTATGCAATATGCTTATTCTGCCGCAGACTTAGTATTTTCACGGGCAGGAGCATTGACGATCTCTGAATTAATATTTTTTAAACTTCCCGCAATTATCTCTCCTTATCCTTATGCTTTTTATCATCAAATGGCAAATGCTAAGGTTTTAGAAAAAATGGGTGCGGCAATAATAATTGAAGATAATCTTTTAGATAATGATATATTAATCAGAACTATAGAAATGATATTAAATCAACCAGATAAACTTAAAAGGATGCAACAAGCTTATAATTTTTTTCCTTATTTAGATGCGAATAATCTATTGGTTGATAGTCTTTTAGAATTAAGTTAAAAATTATGAAGCGTCATATTCACTTTATTGGTATTGGCGGGATTGGAATGAGTGGACTTGCTCAACTTTGGCTTTTACGGGGTGCAAAAATTAGTGGTTCAGATTTAAGAGAAAATAATATCATTCAGCAATTACAAAAACTGGGAGCAGAAATTTTTATTGGCCATAAAGCCAAAAATATAGAAGGAGCAGATACTGTAATATATTCTTCAGCAATTAAAGAAGATAATCCGGAAATATTAGCGGCAAAAAGAAAAAATATTTTATTGTTAAGACGTGCTCAGGCTTTAGCTGAACTAATGCAAGGAAAATCTGTAGTGACAATTACTGGCAGTCACGGTAAAACTACTACTACCTCTTTGGTTTCTTGTCTTTTATTAGAAGCAGGATTTTCTCCTACCGTAGCAATTGGAGGGATTCTAAAAAATATTGATGCCAATGCCTATTTAGGAGAAGGTAATTTTTTTGTGGCAGAAGCAGATGAATCCGATGGTTCATTTTTATATTATTATCCTAAATATTCTATTATTACCAATATTGATTATGAACATCTGGATTATTATAAAGAATTTAAAAATATAGTAGCTACTTTTAAGCAATTTATTTATCAAACCGATAAAAGCGGTTGTGTTTTTGCTTGTTATGATGACTATAATTTAAGAGAACTTTTAGATGGTTATCAAAATGAATATATTTTATTTGGCTTGGATGAGAAAGCACAGATTTATCCAAAAAATATAAAATTTTCGGGAGTCAGTTCAGAATTTGATGTTTATTATAAAAGTAAATATTTAGATAGATTCTTTCTTCCTTTAGGTGGAATGCATAATATTTCAAATGCCTTAGCAGTAATTGCTTTGGGATTATATCTTAAGATAGATTTAGGAATAATAAAAAAATCATTGGCTAATTATAAAGGAGCAGGACGCCGGATAGAAATTAAATATAAAGATAATAATTATTTAGTATTAGATGATTATGCGCATCATCCAACTGAAATTAAAGCAACCATTTTGGCAATAAAAAATTTAAATCCCAAACGCATTATTGCGATATTTCAACCTCATCGCTATAGCCGTACAAAATTACTTTTTCATGAATTTGCAAATAGTTTTAATCTGGTCGATTTATTAATTATCACGGATATATATCCCGCCGGAGAGAGTCCCTTGGAAGGAATTACTAGTAACTGTATTTATGATGAAATAAGAAAAAATAATCCTGATAAAAAAGTCTATTTTTTACCAAAAGAGAAAATTATTCCTTTTGTTTTAAAGATTATAGAACCTAAAGATTTAATTATTACTTTAGGAGCAGGTGATATTACCAAGACGGCCAATGAATTGGTGGAAGCAATTAAAAGGAAAAGTTAAGCTTAAAGAGCCTTTAAAGAATTATACAAGTTTTCGTATTGGGGGAGAGGCTAAATTTTTTATTGAACCGAAAGATATCACCGATTTAAAACTATTGCTTAAATTTAAAAAAAGATATAAACTACCTATTTTAGTTATGGGAGCAGGAACCAATATATTGGTTAATGATCAAGGTTTAAAAGCAATAGTTTTAAGGTTAAGTTCACCTTATTTTAAAAAATTTTATTTTAATAAAGATTATCTTTATGCTTCTTCAGGAGTAAAATTAAGTCGTTTAATAAATGCAAGTTTAGAGAAATCTTTATCTGGTCTTGAATTTTTAATTGGTATTCCGGGAACATTAGGCGGAGCATTAGTAATGAATGCAGGAATACCCGGTAAAAATATTGCAGATTTAGTTAAAGAGATTGAGGTGATGGATTATCAGGGCAGGATAAAGATGATAAATAAAAGAGAAGCAAATTTTGGTTACCGCAGTTCGGGTTTATCAAAATATATAATTTTAGGTGCAACTATAAAATTAAAGAAAAAAAATAAAAAAATAATTAAAGAAAAAATTAAAAATTATCTTAATTGGCGCAGAAATACTCAAGAGACAAATATTGCCTCTGCTGGATGCATCTTTAAAAATCCTAAAAGTATCTCTGCAGGTAGATTAATCGATTTGTGTGGATTAAAGGGTAAAAGAATCGGCGATGCAATGATTTCTTTAAAACATGCTAATTTTATCTTAAATTTAAGAAGGGCAAAGGCAAAGGATGTTTTGGCTTTAATGCGCTTAATAAAAAAAGTGGTAAAGTATAAATTTGGTATTGAGCTTGAGCCAGAGATAAAGATATGGAATTAAAATCACAAATTCCAAATTCTAAATTCCAAATTCTAAGGAAGCAATTAGGCAGGATTGGAGTTTTATTGGGTGGACCTTCCAGCGAAAGAGAAATTTCTTTAAAGTCAGGGCATGCGGTCTTAAATGCTTTAAGAGAGCAAAGACTTGAGGCAGTAGAAATTGATATTCGTACTACCAATGTTGAAGAAAATATACGTTTAATAAAATCTTATAATATAGATTGTGCCTTTATTGCCTTGCATGGTTATTTTGGTGAAGATGGTCAGATTCAAGAGATTCTTGAAAAATTAAAGATACCTTATACAGGCTCAGGAGTTTTAGCGAGTAAACTTGCAATGAACAAGATTGCTTCCCGCAAGATTTGGCAGGAAAATGGCTTAAATGTTCCTTCCTATATAGTAATAAAGAAATCATTTTATAATGATTTTATAGAATATCCCAATTTAAAACTTCCTTGGGTCGTTAAACCTTCCAGTCATGGTTCAAGTATTGGTCTTTCTATTGTCGATAATAAACAGGATTTAAAAAAAGCGATTGATTTGGCTTTTAGTTTTGATGAGACGATTATTATTGAAGAATATATTAAAGGAAGAGAATTAACGGTTGGGATATTAGATGATGAACCACTTCCGATAATAGAAATAGTTCCCAAAAAAAGATTTTTTGATTATGAAGCAAAATATCAAACGGGTCTTACTGATTATATCGTACCTGCTAGATTAGAAGAAGATTTGGCAAAAAAAATACAAAATGATGCTTTATCAGCACATCAGCTTTTGGGCTGTGTTGATTTTTCGCGGGTGGATATGATTTTAAGAGAAGATAATACAGTTTTTATTTTGGAGCTAAATTCTATCCCTGGACTTACTAATACGAGTCTTTTGCCTAAAGCGGCTAAAGTAGCAGGGATAGAATTTAATCAGTTATGTTTAAAAATAATCAGTTTAGCCTATGAAAAAGTCAAAAATTCGCTTAATGTCTAAAAGAATATTTTTGGGCTTAGGATTATTTTTAATTATCTTTATTCTTTTTAAATTATTTATTAATTTCTTAAATTTTTCAGACTTCTTTAAAATAAAATATATTAAGAATGATGTTTCTATTTTATCCTATCTTAAAGGAAAGAATATATTTTCTGTAAATTTAAAAGAAGAAGCAAAGGTAATCGAAAGATTATATCCTCAATATCGTTATGTAAGATTAATTCGTATTTTGCCCAATTGCCTTTATGTAGATTTCATAAAAAGAGAACCTCTTGCCTATGTTAAGTTAAAAGATTATTTTTATATTGATGAAGAAGCAGTATTATTTGATATAGATACTCCTAAAGAAGTTCCTATTATCTTAGGATTAGAAAATAAAATCTCAAATCCTGCTTCGGGTCGCAAATATAATATAAAAGAATTAAATTTTGCCATCGAGCTTATAAAACAGATAAAGACGATTCGTCCTTTAAATTTATTGAAGATTAAAGAATTAAATGTTGAGGATTTAAGATATGTTACATTTTTGATTGCCGAGGATTTAGAAGTAAGAATAGGCCAAGAAGAAATAAAAGATAAACTCCAGATTTTGTCTAATCTGATTAATCAGTTAAAAAATGATTTGGCTAATATAAAGTATATCGATTTAAGATTTAAAGAACCCACAGTAAAACTAAAAAATGTTCCATAATTACATTTGTGCTTTAGATATTGGTTCAACTAAAGTAGCAGCAGTAGTAGCAGAAATTAAAAGAGGCAGAATCACTAATTTATTTTTTGATGCGGGTGAGATAAAAGGGATTAAATGTGGAAGGATAGTAAATATAATAGAATTTGTAAATTCATTAAGTGCATTTCTTAAAGATTTAAGGAAAAAAACAGGAGTAAAAATTAAATCTCTCTATACTAATATTTCAGGAGAAAGTATAGTTACCCGCCAAAGTTCAGCAATTATTCTGCTTGCGGAAAGGGGCAGTAAAGTAATTACGCTTACGGATATAGAAAAAGTAAATGAACAAGCCCGCCTTTTGGGGGCTAATTTGGAAGAAGAGATAATTCATGCTATTCCTTTAAGTTATACACTTGATAATCAAAGGAATGTTTTAAATCCTTTAGGGCTTTATAGTCATCGTTTGGAAGTAGATTTATATTTAATTTGTAGCTACTTATCTGATTTAGAAGTATTTATCAAAAGTATTAATCAATCAGGATATGAAGTGGAGGATATTTTTCTTTCTGGTTTAGCCACCAGTAATGTATTATTTGATAAAGAATTTAGAGAAGGTTTAAATATTTTATGTGATATAGGAGGCGATATTACTGAACTACTTGTATTTAAAGATGGTCTTTTACGTAAAATAAAAATTTTATCTATGGGCGGAAATAATTTAACTGATCAGCTTAGCCAGAAATTAGATATCAGTTGGGACTTAGCAGAGGAGGCAAAACGCTCTTATGCGCGGATAGGTGAATTTTCCCAAATAGATGAAGAAAAAGAGATCCTCATTAAAAAAGTTGATATATATAAACCTATAAAACAACGTCAAATTTGTGAAATTGTTACTTCGGAAGCAAAGATAATTTTTGAAAAGATAAAAATAGAACTTAAAGATATAATTTCTTTAGGCCAGATTAATAATTTTTGGTTAGTAGGTAGGGCAACATTACTTGAAGGGATGCCGGAGACCTGCGAAGATATTTTAGGAATTCCGGTAAAATTAGGAAAGATACGCTTTTCTGATTTATTATCTTTAGTAAATAAATATCCTCAAGTTTGGGGTCAAGATTATCTTACTTATTTGACTGCCTTGGGGATTTTTTGCCAGGCCTTTTTTCCTAAAGGATTAATGCCTAAAAAAACCGGCCAAAATATTTTTTTAAGAGTGATTAATAAATTTAAAGAAGTCTATCAAGATTACTTTTAATTTAATTATGATTAAAGATAATATTTTAAGAATTAATGAAAAAATTCAAGAAATATGTGCAAAAATTAAACAGGATCCCAAAAACATAAAAATTGTTGCAGTCAGTAAAGGTAGAACTGAAGAGCAGATAAAAGAAGTAATTGATGCTGGTATTTTTGATATCGGTGAAAATAGAATTCAAGAAGCAAAGATTAAATATCAAGGAATACGGAATACGGAATACGGAATACGGATAAAATGGCATATGGTCGGACACTTACAGACAAATAAGGTAAAAGAAGCAGTAAAGATATTTGATTTAATTCAATCCGTAGATAGTTTTTATTTGGCGCAGGAAATTAATAAAACAGCAGAAAAAATTAATAAAATACAGGAGATTCTTATTGAGGTAAAGACTTCTCCTGAGGTAACTAAATTTGGAATAGAGCCAGATAAATTATTAGAATTAATAATAAATTTAAAGGAATTTAAAAATATAAAAATAAAGGGCTTAATGACAATTGCTCCTTTGGTTGATGATTCAGAAAAAACCCGGCCTTATTTTAGAAAATTAAAACAGTTGCAAGATAAGATTAATACTTCGGGTTTACTAAAAGAAAAAATGCAGATTTTATCGATGGGTATGACTAATGATTTTTCTGTCGCTATTGAGGAAGGTTCAAATATGTTACGTTTAGGAAGGGCAATTTTTGAAGATTAAGATATGGCTAAAAAAGTTAAAGTAGGAATTATTGGTTTTGGGAATATGGGCTCAGCTTTGGCAAAGCAGTTGATAAAAAAAGGATATCAAGTTTTTGTTTTTGATCGAGATATTAAAAAAACTAAAAATCTTTCTTCTATAATTGTTACTTTAGATAATCTTTCTTTAGTAAAGGAAGTACAGGTAGTGATATTGGCAGTAAAACCGCAGGATTTTGAGATAGTTTTAAGAGAAATTAAAGCAGGATTAAAAACACAATTAATCATTTCAATTGCTGCCGGAATAACTACTACTTATATTGAAAATTTATTAGGAAAAGTTAAAATAATCAGAGTTATGCCAAATATGCCGGCTCAGATTGGTAAAGGTATTTTAGGTTTATGTAAAGGAAGATTTGCTACTTTAGAAGACGTTAATTTAGCTAAAGAAATTTTAAGTTCTACGGGTAAAGTTTTTGTTTTTGAAGAAGAGGAAATGTTAGATAAAGTAACTGCCATCTCAGGAAGTGGTCCGGCATATTTATGTTATTATATAATAAAAAATAAAAAAAATAATTTTATCGAGGAACTTAAAGAAGCAGCAAAAAATATTGGATTTAGTCAGGATTTAGCCGAAGAATTTTCTCAGGTTACTACCGAAGGAACCCTTGCTTTATTAAAAGAAAAAAATTTATCTCCTGAAGAGTTAATAAAAAAGGTAGCCTCTAAAGGAGGCACTACAGAAGCAGCACTTAAAGTATTAGAAGAAGGAGGCTCTTTAGAAGAAGCGGTAAAGGCAGCTTTAAGACGCAGTAAAGAGTTAGTAAAAGGTTAATAAAATGTCACGCATTGGAATTATTGGGGGTAGTGGCTTATATCAAATAGAGGACTTAAAGCAAAAAAAGGAAATTTCTTTAAATACTCCTTTTGGAAGACCATCGGATAAATTTATTCTGGGTAAGTTAAATAATAGAGAAGTAGTATTTCTGCCCCGCCATGGAAGAGGTCATCGTCTATCACCTACGGAGATTAATTATCAGGCTAATATCTATGGGATGAAAAAATTGGGAGTAGACAGGATTATTTCTGTTACCGCTTGCGGAAGTTTGAAGGAAGAGATTAAACCATTAGATTTTGTGGTAGTTGATCAATTCATTGATCGCACAAACCAAGCCAGAGAAATGACTTTTTTTAAAAAAGGAATAGTTGCGCATATTTCTTTTGCGCAGCCGGTATGTGCCCAATTAAGTAAGTTTTTATATGAAGTAGCTAAGAAACTAAAATTAAATATACGCTATGGGGGAACTTATATTAATATGGAGGGACCTGCTTTTTCGACTTTAGCTGAGTCAAATCTTTATCGCAGTTGGGGTGCAGATGTAATTGGCATGACTAATATGGCGGAGGCAAGATTAGCCAGGGAGGCAGAGATCTGTTATGCTACTTTAGCTGCAGTTACTGATTATGATTGTTGGCATCCAGAATATGAAACAATTACCGTTGAGATGGTTGTAAAAAATTTACAGAAAAATATTGAAAATGCAAAAAAAATAATCTCCCAGACAATCAAGGAACTTGCCCCAGAAAGGACTTGTAATTGTCAAGATGCCCTTAAATATGCCATTATTACTGATAAAAAATTGATTCCTGCTAAATTAAAGAAAGATTTAAAAATTATAATTGGTAAATATATTAAGTAAAGATGACAAGAGACTATAAAGATACCTTAAATTTACCCAAGACTGATTTTTCAATGAAGGCAAATTTACCCCAGCGCGAGCCTCTTTTTTTAAAGCGTTGGCAAGAAATTAATATTTATAAACTTATCAGTGAAAAATCTAAAAATCATCCCAAATATATCCTTCATGATGGGCCTCCTTATGCTAATGGAGATATCCATATTGGGCATGCGCTTAACAAGACCTTAAAAGACATTATTATTAAATATAAAACGATGCAAGGTTTTAATACTCCTTTTGTGCCGGGCTGGGATTGTCATGGCTTACCGGTAGAACATCAGTTATTTAAAGAATTGGGAATAAATAAATATCAGATTTCCCGTGTAGAGTTTAGAAAAAAAGCGCAGGCTTATGCCTTAAAATATGTTTCCATTCAAAGAGAACAGTTTATTCGCTTAGGCATATTTGGAGATTGGTTTAAGCCTTATCTTACCTTGGATAAGGAATACGAAGAGGTGATTTTGTGGGCTTTTGCGCAGTTAGTAAAAAAAGGTTATGTCTATCATGGAACTAAACCTGTAAATTGGTGTTATGTCTGCGAAACCGCTTTAGCTGAAGCAGAAGTAGAATATAATGATTATAGCTCAGATTCAATTTATGTTAAATTCGAAATTATAGATTTTGCTGAACGACTAAAGAAAATTCCTGAAGGTAAAAAAGTATATGCAATTGTCTGGACAACTACTCCTTGGACCCTCATTGCTAATGTAGCGATTGCTTTAAATCCAGATTTTCGTTATGCCTTGTTAGAGGTAGATAATGAATTTTGGTTACTTCAGGAGGACTTAGTTAGTTCACTTACCAAAAAGTTAGGAGTTAAAAATTATAAAATAATTAATTATTTTCTGGGAAAAGATTTAGAGAATTTATCTTATCGAGATATCTTTTCTCGCGCAAAGCGTCATAATCTTAAATTTGTTTTAGCCGATTATGTTTCTAAAGAAGAAGGGACTGGCCTTGTTCATACTGCCCCTGGGCATGGCCAGGAAGATTATCTAACTGGCCAAAAATACAATTTAGAGACGATTATGCCAGTAGATAAAAAGGGAATATTCTTTCAAGATGTTGCGGTTGAATTTAAAGGACAACACGTTTTTGTTGCCAATGAAGGGATAATTGAGAAATTGCGTAGACAAGGAAATATTTTATTAGCCGAAAAAATTACACATGCTTATCCACATTGTTGGCGTTGTAAAACCCCGATTATCTTTCGGGCCACTCCCCAATGGTTTATTGGGATGGATCGGTTTAATTTAAGAAAGAGACTTCTGGAAGCAGTAGAAGAAGTAAATTGGATTCCTGCCTCTGGTAAAGAGAGGATTCTGGCGATGATTAATTTAAGACCAGATTGGTGTATCTCGCGTCAAAGATATTGGGGAGTACCTATACCTTCAATTTATTGCACACAATGTGGAAATGAATTTTTAGAAGAAAAAGTAATTGATGAATTTATAAAAATGGTGGCAAAAGAGGGTACTGACATTTGGTTTACTCAACCTGAGCTTTTCTTAAAGGAAATCAGTTGTCCTGCTTGTGGAGGTAAAGATTTAAAGATCGGTGAAGATATCCTTGATGTTTGGTTTGATTCAGGAGTTAGTCATCAGGCGGTATTAAAGAAAAGAGAAGAATTGGAATATCCATCTGCTTTATACTTAGAAGGTTCAGATCAACATCGCGGTTGGTTTCAGTCTTCCTTAATTCCGGCAATTTGCCTTGATGAGAAACCTCCTTTTCGCGAGGTCCTTACCCATGGTTTTGTCGTAGATAGTGAAGGCAGGAAAATGTCTAAGTCTTTAGGCAATGTGATTTCTCCCCAAGAGATTATTAAAGATTATGGAGCAGATATTTTGCGCCTTTGGGTAGCCTCCAGTGACTATAATGAGGATATTCGTATTTCTTTTTCTCTCCTTTCGCGTATAGCTGAGGCGTATCGCAAAATTAGAAATACTGCCCGTTTTATTTTAAGTAATTTATATGATTTTGATCCTCAGGTTCATAAATGTAGTTATGAAGATTTAAAAAAGATAGATAAATGGATACTTTTTAGATTAAGCAAAATGCTTCAGAAGGTTACCGAAGTCTATGAGAAGTTTATATTTTATAAGGCTTATCAAGAAATTTATGATTTTTGTAATAAAGAATTATCAATGTATTATTTAGATATGATTAAGGGGAGGCTCTATACATATTATGCAAATTCTTTAGAAAGACGTTGTGCCCAAACTGTTTTGTATGAGACAATTAATGTCTTAGTAAAAATAATTGCACCGATTCTTGTTTTTACTGCCGAAGAAATCTGGCAATATCTACCAAAAGAAAAAACAGAAGCACATTTATTGAGTGTTCATCTTTGTGATTGGCCAAAGCTTAATCCTCTTTATGTAAAGGAGGATATGGATAAGGAATTGAAAGTAGTAATGGATTTAATTCTTGAAATTAATCCCGTCTTAGAAGAAAAGCGTAGTTGCGGACTTATTGGCAGTTCTTTTGATGCGCAAATAAATATATTGACAAAAGATCAATTTCGTTATAAATATTTAGAAAGTCTTAAGGATGAATTGCCAGAGATATTTAAGGTCTCGCAAGTAAATTTAAAAAAAGAAACACCTTCTAGTTCTTGTGTAATAAGTAAAAATTATCCGGAAATTGGCTTTTTCGTTCTTAAAGCAGAAGGTCAAAAATGCCCCCGTTGTTGGAATTATTCACCTGCTTTAAAGAAGGATAAAGAAGGAGGTTTGCTTTGCCCAAGATGTCTAAAAGCAATAGGTCAGAAACCAAATTGAAGCGAAAGTTTACCAAAAAAGAATTGGAGGAGTTTAAAAAGATAATTCTTAAAAGAAAAGAGGAGATTCTTGATGAGATAAAGCATCTCTCTGAAGATACGCTAAAGAAATCCCAAAAGGATGCCTCAGGTGATATCTCTGGTTATGCTTATCACATGGCCGATGTGGCTACCGATACTTATGATCGTGAATTCTCTTTAGAGTTAGTCTCAAACAGTAGAGAAATTCTATATGAATTAGATGAGGCCTTAAAGAAAATAGAAGAAGGTACCTTTGGTATCTGTGAATCTTGCAAAATGCCAATTTCCAAAGCAAGATTAAAAGCCATTCCGCAAGCGCACCTTTGCATTAAGTGTCAAGAAATAAGAGATAAAAGATAAATTATTCCTGCCTTTAAAATGACTTGGGCTTTGGTCTTAGGGGTCCTTTTGGTGGATCAAATCAGTAAATTCTTCATTACAAAAAATTTATTTCTTAATCAATCCTTGCCAATAATTAATAATATTTTTCATCTTACCCTTATTCATAATCAAGGAGCAGCCTTCGGCATATTAAAAAATCATCATTATTTATTTTTTTTTACAGGTAGTTTAGCAGTTATCTTAATCATTTTAAATTTAAAAGATAAAAAAAATCGGATTTATCGGTTTTCTTTAGGACTTATTTTAGCCGGAGCTTTAGGCAATATGATTGATCGTTTCTTTTTAGGATACGTGATTGATTTTTTAGATTTCCGTATCTGGCCAGTATTTAATATTGCTGATTGCGCGATAAGTTTGGGAGCAATATTGTTGGCCTGGACAGTAATAAAAGAAAAAAAATGCATCCGATAATCTTTCAGATTGGACCATTTACAATTTATGCTTACGGTTTAATGATGGTAGTAGCATTTTTTATAAGCTGTAGTTTGATGTTAAGTCAAGCTAAAAAACAAGGCTTTGATTCTGAGCTTCTTTTTAATTTTTGTTTTCTTATATTTATTTTAGGAATTGTGGGGAGTCGTCTTTTATATATTCTTCAAAATATAAATTATTATTTAAAGGCTCCAAAAGAAATATTTATGCTCCCGCACGGTGGGCTTTCTTGGTTTGGGGGATTAATTACCGGAATTATTTTTGGGTTAGTTTATTTAAAAAGAAAAAAATTATCTTATCTTAAAGTTTTTGATTTAATTGCTCCCTTCTTAAGTCTTGCTCAGGCAATCGGAAGAGTTGGTTGTCTTTTAAATGGTTGTTGCTTTGGAAAAGTTTCTAGGTTTGGTCTTTATTTTAAAGTTCATCAGGCAGTGCTTATTCCCACACAACTTTACTCCTCTTTAGCTTTACTTTTTATTTTTATTATTTTAAGAAGATTACAAGAAAGACCTCATAAGGAAGGTGAAATTTTCTTTTTTTATCTTTTGCTTTACTCTACAAAAAGATTTCTGATTGAGTTTTGGCGTGCCGATACGGAAAAAATAATTTTGGGCTTGAGTTTATTTCAGATAATGAGCATGATTATTTTTTTATTTTCCTTAATAAAAATTTTAAAAATTAAATTAAAAGTTTAATATGCCCACCTATATTCTCACGGCAAAAAAAGAGGATGTAGGTAGACGCTTAGATTTAGTAATCTTTGATTACTTTTCCCAAAAAAAATTGGGCCTTTCTCGTAGTTTTATTCAAAAATTAATTCTTAGCCAAAAAGTAAAAATCAATAACCTTACTTCAGTAAAACCAAGTTATAAAGTAAAATTAAAAGATGAAATTGAGATTTTCTTAGAAGAAACTAAGGAAGAAGGGCTAATTGCTGAAAATATACCTTTGGAAGTGATTTACGAGGATAAATATTTGGCAATAATTAATAAACCTTCAGGTTTAGTGGTTCATCCTGCCGTGGGTAATCCTAAACATACTTTGGTAAATGCCCTTTTGTATCACTTTAAAAATTTATCCCAGATTAATTCCCAACGGCCAGGAATTGTTCATCGCTTGGACAAAGAGACATCCGGACTTTTAGTGGTGGCTAAAGATAATGCTACCCATTTAGAGTTAGCAAAACAGTTTGCAAAACATTCTATAAAACGTAAATATGTTGCTTTGGTAAAAGGAAGAATGGAATTTGATGAAGGAACCATTGAATTGCCACTTAGTCGCCATCCTTATAAACGTAAGAATATCGCAGTAAGTTTTAAAAAAGAGGCAAAGTATGCTAAGACTTATTATCGGACCTTAAAAAGAAAAAAAGATTTTAGTTTCCTAGAGTTAGAACCTTTTACAGGTAGAACTCACCAATTAAGGGTGCATCTGGCTTATTTAGGCCATCCAATTTTAGGTGATACAAAATATGGAAAAGACAAGACTTTTGGTCGTTTAGCCTTACATGCAAAATATCTTGGATTTATTCATCCTGGTTTGGGTAAATTTGTAGAATTCTCTTCAGATTTACCCTTAGAATTTTTAAGGTTTTTAACTAATGATTTAAAATAATTGCTTGATTTTTAAGAGGTAAAGAATATAATAATTTTAAAGAAAGGAGTTAAGATGAAAGAGAATAAAGGTAAAATTTTAACTATTGTATTAATAATATTATTCTTAGCTTCTTTATTTTTAGCGGTAGGTATATTTTATCTTTTACAGCAAGAAAAACAACATAGTCTTTCTTTGCAAGAAGAGTTAGAGGATTTAAAGACAAAACAGAAGATTACCGAATCAGAATTAGAAAGATATAGAAATACGACTAAAACATTGGAAGCAAAATTAAAAGAGGCAAATGAAAAAATTAATGAATTAAATGCAAATATTCAAGCGGAGAGAAAAACCACTCAGATTGCCCAAGAACAAATAGAAGAGTTAAAGAAGAGTTTAGAAGAGCAGGTCTCCTTAAGAGCGAATTTAGAAGAGCAACTAACCCAGGCAAAAAAAGAGACCAATTCACTTAAAAACCAACTTGTACAATTAGAATCACAAAGGTCAGAATTAGAAACGAAAATTAAAGAATTGCAAGCAAAAATGGAAAAAGTAGAACTAGGCACGATAGTGGTTAGTCCGGAACCAGAAATGCAGAAGGTAGAGTCCTACAAAGAGCAAGCCCAAGTAGAAAGAGACTTAGCTACTCAATTAGAAGGTAAAATTCTGGTGGTAAATAAAGAATATAATTTTGTGGTGATAAATTTAGGCAGCAAAGATGGAGTTAAGGCAGGGGATATATTTTTAGTGTATCGTGGTAATACATATTTAGGCGAGATTAAGGTTGAGAAAGTGCATGATTCTATGTCCGCAGCGGGTTTCGTTTCTCCGGAAATGAAACAACAGGTTAGTGAAGGTGATCGGATCCTATCTAAAAGTAAATGAGCTTTTTTACTATCAAGCCAGTTTCCCACCTTAAAGGAGAAATTCTTCTTCCTGGAGATAAATCAATTGCCCACCGTGTAATTATGCTTGCTTCTTTAGCTAAAGGCAAAACAAGGGTTAAAAATTTTCCTTTTAGTGAAGATTGTTTAACTACACTTAAGGTTTTTAGAAATTTAGGGATAAGAATTGATGTAGAGAAAGGTTTGAAAAAAGAATCTTCCACTATCACCATATGGGGAAGAGGAATTTTTGGTTTAAAACCAAAAACTAACCATATTTTTGTTGGTAATTCAGGTACAACTTTACGGCTTATTTTAGGGATTTTAGCCGGACAGAATTTTAAAGTAACTTTAGAAGCGGGAAGTTCTCTTTCCCGGCGTCCAATGCTCAGAGTAACTAAACCTTTAAGGATGATGGGTGCTCAAATATTCGCAATCCGCAATCCGCAATCCGCAATACCAGAAGAATATCCACCTATAACAATTCAAGGAGCTAAACTTAAAGGTATCACTTATAAAATACCGGTGGCCTCTGCTCAGGTAAAATCAGCTCTTCTTTTGGCAGGACTTTATGCCTTAAATAGAACCCATATTATTGAGCCGATAAAGACCCGGGATCATACCGAGCGTCTTTTAAAATTATTTAAAGCAAAGATAAAAGTAAAAGGAAAAGATATTTTTATTTGGGCAGGAAAGGAATTAACTTCGCCAGGTGAAATTTATATTCCTGCAGATATTTCCTCCGCTGCCTTTTTTATTGTAGCTGCCACAATTTTACCTAAGGCAGAAATTGTAATAAAAAAAGTAAGTTTAAATCCTACGCGTTTGGGATTAGTTAAGGTTTTAAAACGGATGGGCGCAAAAATAGAGATTAAATACGAAAAATCAAAAATGAGAAATTATGAACCAATAGGAGAGATTGAGGTAAGAAATAGCCACTTAAGAGGTACGCGGGTAAGAAAAGAAGAGATCCCTTTACTTATTGATGAATTGCCGATTTTGATGGTCGCAGCTTGTTTTGCTTCTGGTCAGACTATTTTAGAGGGTATCCAGGAGTTAAGAGTTAAAGAAACAGACCGGATTAATTCCATGGTAGAAAATTTAAGGAGGATGCAAGCAGAGATTAAGGTTATAAAACAAAAAAATTTAGAAAAAATCATTATTGAGGGTAAAGGAAACCTTAAAGGAGCCAGACTAAGCAGTTATGGAGACCACCGGACAGCCATGAGTATGGTAATTGCCGGCCTAAGGGCAAAAGGTAATACCTATTTAGATGATATCTTATGTATAAATAAATCCTTTCCCCAGTTTTTACTTATTTTAAAGCGGCTTAAGGCATAATTTTTAATAAGTTTTTATTTGACAAAGACTTTAATCTTTGTTAAAATTTTCTCACTGAGATAAAAAAGAAAAAGATGAATAATTTTCAAGAAAATTTAAAGAAGACTTTTAAATATATATTGGGCCTCTTTTCTAATGATATGGGCATTGACTTAGGTACTGCTACTACCTTAGTATATGTAAAAGGTCAAGGGGTAGTTTTATGTGAACCTTCAGTAGTAGCTATTGAACGTAATACCACCCATGTTTTAGCCGTGGGAGAAGAGGCAAAACGGATGCTTGGCCGTACCCCGGGAAATATTATCGCCATTAGGCCAATGAAAGATGGCGCAATCGCTGATTTTGAGGTAACCGAAGCAATGCTGCGCTACTTTATAAAAAAAGTCCATCCCCGCCATGTATTAGTCAGTCCGCGCATCGTCATTGCTATTCCCTCAGGGATTACAGAGGTAGAAAAGCGCGCCGTAAAGGATTCGGCTGAACGGGCAGGAGCAAGGGAGGTTTTTTTGGTAGAGGAACCGATTGCTGCGGCAATTGGGGTAGGACTTCCTATTCAGGAACCCATCGGCAATATGATCATTGATATAGGCGGAGGCACAACAGAAATTGCGGTGATTTCTTTAGCAGGAATAGTTTTTTCGCGTTCCATCCGGATTGGTGGAGATGAAATGGATGAGGCGATTATTGAATATCTAAAGAAGACCTATAATTTAATGGTGGGTGAGCGCTCGGCTGAGGAAATAAAGATAAAGATTGGTTCTGCCTATCCTTTAGAAGAAGAGATGTCTTTAGAAGTAAAAGGAAGAGATTTAGTGGCAGGTCTTCCTAAGACAGTGACGATTACTTCTGAAGAAATAAGAGAGGCATTACAAGAGCCACTGCGGGCAATATTAGAAAGTGCTAAGATTTCTTTAGAAAGGACGCCTCCGGAATTATCTGCTGATTTGATTGAACACGGGATAATGCTTGCCGGAGGTGGAGCATTACTGCGGGGAATTGATAAATTAATTGCGGAAGAAACGGGTTTACCTGTACATATTGCTGATGACCCCCTCACAGCAGTAGTTTGTGGAACGGGAAAGATTCTTGATGAGATTCGCTATCTTAAGAAAGTAACTGTTCCGGTAAAGTCTGAGACATACGCTTAAATCTTGCGTGAATTTACATTTAAATAAATTTAAAAAAAGACAATTAATAAATTTTTTTTATTTTAGTTTATTTATTTTTATCCTTTCTTTAATTATTCCTGCCTTTAGGAGTCCAGTTCTATTTATTTTAAGATTTCCTTTAAAAATTTTAACATTTTTAGGCCATGAAGCAAATGGGATAATTTTTTATCATTTGAATATGGTCCAAAAAGAGAAATTAACTAAAGAAGTAGAGTTTTTAAAACAAAAGTTAGTTAATTTAGAAGAAGTTTCTTCAGAGAATAAACGCTTAAAAAAACTCCTTTCTTTAAAAGAAGAGACTAGTTATAAAGTAATTGCGGCAAAAGTTATTGGACGCTCTGTCGATAGCTGGTCTTCACAAATTATTATTGATAAGGGAAGCAGCCAGGGGATAAAAGAAGGTTTAGTAGTCATTTCTTATGCTGGACTGGTAGGAAGGATAAAAGAAGTTTCTCTCTCCACTGCCAAGGTAATGTTGCTTAACGATTTAAATATGGCGGTAGCAGCAATGGTTCAACGCAGTCGCCAGGAAGGATTGGTTTCAGGGACATTAAGTCCAAATTTAATTATGCGTTATTTACCTAAAGACAGCGATGTAAAAATATCGGATACAGTTATTACCTCTGGTTTGACTCCCTTGTATCCAAAGGGATTATTGATTGGTACGGTTGTTCAAATAGGTGAAGAGTTTTCGGGTCTAAGCCGTTATTGTATAATTAAACCCGCGGTAAACCTTTCCAGCATTGAAGAAGTACTCATCATTATTTCTTGATTTGTTTAGAGAAAAAATTGAAAAAAATATTATTTTTATTAATTCTAGTAATCGTTGCTCTCTTTCAAATTACCTATTTAGAAAGTCTAAGAATATTTAATGTAAAACCAGATTTAATTTTAGTCCTTTTAGTTCTGGTCAGTATTTATTTTGATTTTAAAAAGGCTTTAGTTTTAAGTATCTTTTTAGGTTTTTTAAAAGATTTATTTGGTGTAGATAAAATCGCTTTAAATATTCCTTTATTTGTGCTTTGGAGTTATCTAGTATTTAAACTTTCCCGCAAGATAATTGTGGAGAAAAATTTTATAAAGGCATTATTTGTTTTTTTAATCAATTTTTTACATAATATTATACGGTATTTTATAATTTCTTTTTTAATAAAAGACCAGATTCCGATTTTTATTTTTTTGCGTATCTTGATTTTAGAATCTTTTTATACCACTTTAGTTTCTCCTTTATTATTTATGGGTTTTAAGACATTTTTTTATAAATGAGAGCCAAATTTGTAAATTTTATTATTATTTTTATTTTTTTATTTTTTGGGATCAGCCTTTTTAATCTACAGATTTTAAAAGGAAGGCAATTTAAAGAGGCAAGTCTTAAAAATTACCTGCGCTTATTGCCTCAGTCGGGTAGCCGCGGAAGAATTTTTGATTGTAATGGTAAGGTTATTGTAGATAATTGCCTTTCTTACGATGTAATGCTCTTAAAACAGAGCCAACAAGATTTAAAAAAGATCTTTAAAAAATTATCTTCAATTTTAGAAATAGAACCCAAGGATTTAGAAAATACTTATAAAAAAGAGTATATTGCTTCATCACTTCCGATTACCATAGTTAAGAATCTTGATGTAAAAAAAGCAATCGCCTTGGGAGAATTAAAAGCAGATTTAGGTAATATAATTATTCAACCCCATCCTGTACGCAATTATCCTTATGGAAAAACTGCCTGTCATCTTATTGGATATTTAGGAGAAATTGACCGCTGGCGTTTGACTAAATTGGCGGATTATGGTTATAAGACAAAGGACATTGTAGGTTATGCTGGGATTGAGGAAAGATATGATTATTATTTAAGAGGTGAGGATGGAGCACTCTCCATAGAGGTAGATAATCAAGGTAGATTTGTACGACTTTTAGGTTTTAAATCTGCCCGCAGTGGAAAGGATATAACGCTTACTATAGACTTAAGGCTACAAAAAATAGTTGAAGAGGCCTTGGAAGGAAGAAATGGGTGTGTGATTATTATGCAGCCTTATACAGGAGAAGTTCTTGCCTTAGCCAGTTATCCTAATTTTAACCCTGAGGTTTTCATCAAAAAAACTAATATCTCTATGCTTTTACGTAACCCTGAATCTGTTTTGTTTAATCGGGCAATAAGTGGTCTTTATCCGGCGGCTTCAGTATTTAAATTAATCAGTGTAGTGGCAGGACTGGAGACAGGAAAGATTAAGCCAAGCACTACTTTTAACTGTACAGGGAATATGGAGATTGGAGGTCGGCAATTTGGTTGTTGGGATGTTCATGGTCAAGAGAATTTAATGCAGGGGATAATTCATTCTTGTGATGTATATTTTTATCATGTAGGCTTAATATTAGGAGCACAGTTAATTTATGATTATGCGCTTAAATTTGGTTTTGGCAGGCCTACCGGTATTGATCTTCCTTATGAGTCAGCAGGTCTTGTACCTAATCCTTTATGGAAACGAATTCATAAATTACAGAAGTGGTTTGAGGGTGATACGGCGAATTTAACCATTGGACAAGGTTATCTTTTGGTTACACCTATGCAGATGGCGCGGATGATGGCATTATTTGTTAATGGAGGTTTTTTGGTGCCTCCTCATATAGTGAAGTCAATTGAAGGAGTCCCGATTAGTTTTCCTGTCCAAAAAGCAATTAAGATTTCCCTAAAAAAAGATTATCTAAATTTTATCCGCCAGGCATTAAGAAGGGTAATCAGTGAACCGGATGGAACGGCGCATATATTAGCAGATTTGCCTGTAGAAATAGCAGGAAAAACCGGTTCTGCCCAAGTATCAGGAGGCAGCCCTCATGGTTGGTTTGTGGGATTCTTTCCATTTAAAAATCCTAAATTTACGATTTGTGTACTTCTGGAACATGCTGGCTCAGGCTATGCTGCAGCATTATTAACTAAACAGATTATTGAAGCAATGATAAAGGAAGGATTAATTTAGGCAAAATTAAAAAGATGAAAAATTTTCGTTTTTTAATTTTAATCACTAGTATTTTAATTGTCTGTCTTGGACTTTTATCTATTTATAGCACAGTTTACAATCGTTCTATACGTATCTGGAAACTTCAAATTTTTTGGGTAATTATAGGTTTGTTTATTTTTCTATTCTTTGAACGCTTTAATTACCGTCATCTTTGGGATGCAGCTTATTTTTTATATGTCTTGGCTATTTTTTTATTGCTTTTAGTATTTCTCTTAGGGATAGTACGTTTAGGCGCACAACGGTGGCTAAGAATTGCTTGGTTTAACTTTCAGCCATCAGAAATAGTGAAATTAATTATGGTAATATTTTTGGCACGCTATTTTAGTACCAAGTCTTATGAAAACATTTCTTTTTCTTTTGTCAAACGTTCAATGTGGCAGGCAGTGATTTTACCCTTTCTATTTGTCGCTATTCCTATGGGTTTTATTATTGAGCAGCCGGATTTAGGAAGTGGCGTAATGCTGCTTTTTATATTTATTGCCTTTTTGTATATTAGCCGCGTAAGAAAAAAATATATAATTATATTTTTGGGGGTAATGATTTTACTTGTGCCTTTATTTTGGCATTTTTTAAGAGATTATCAGAAAGAAAGATTATTAGTATTTTTAAATCCTAACATTGACCCTTTAGGCGCAGGTTATACGGTTATTCAAGCAAAAATTGCTATCGGTTCCGGCGGCCTTTTTGGTAAAGGTTGGCTTTCGGGTACCCAGAGTCAATTACGCTTTTTACCTGAAGCACATACGGATTTTATTTTTTCTGCCTTTGCCGAAGAGTGGGGATTTTTTGGCTGTATTGTACTTTTATTTTTATATTATTTTTTAATCACACAATCTATCCGCGTGGCTTTAAAAACGCAAGATAACTTTGGTCAATTACTTGCTTGGGGAATCTCTTTTTTATTAGGTATTCAGATATTTATTAATCTAGCGATGAATCTGGGCTTGGCGCCGGTAGTGGGGCTGCCTTTACCTTTAATGAGTTATGGCGGTTCCTCGATCGTTACTACTTTCATTGCCTTAGGGATTTTAGCCAGTATTGATAAAAGAAGAACAAAATTTTAATTAATATTTGCATATTATTAAGCAATCCTCAATATGCACACCACAATGCGAGACTATGTTAGAAGATATTTTATTACAGGTTAATAAACCCGCGCGCTATATTGGGCAAGAATGGAATATAGCAAAAAAAGATTTTAATCAGGCTAAGATAAAATTTGCTTTATGTTTTCCGGATTTATATGAAGTGGGAATGAGTAATTTAGGTTTAAGGATAATTTATAATTTATTAAACAATATTGAGGATGTAACTTGTGAAAGGGTTTTTGCACCTGATTTAGATATGGAAAGGCATTTACGTAATTCGGGACAAGAGATTTTTTCTTTAGAATCCAGACATAGACTTCAAGAATTTGACTTTCTGGGATTTTCTTTAAGTTTTGAATTAGATTATACCAATGTCTTAAATATTCTTGATTTAGGTAAACTCCCCTTAAAAGCCTCTTTGCGGAATCAAGCATATCCTTTGGTAATTGGGGGCGGAGCCTGTGTAATGAATCCTGAGCCGATAGCGGAGTTTTTTGACTTTTTTGTGATTGGCGAAGCAGAAGAGGTAATTTTAGAGATTATCGATATCTACCGTAAATATAGAAAGCATTTTAGAAGTGGTCAGATGAGTAAAGAAGATTTATTAAAAGAATTTTTATCTATCGAAGGAATCTATGTACCTATTTTTTATGAACCAATTTATACACCTGAAGGTAAACTTCTTGATTTTAAACCTAAGATTAAAGAAGCTCCCCTTAAAATTAAAAAGCGTTTCATTAGGAATTTAAATGATACTTATTTTCTTCAGCAATGGCTCGTTCCTTATATTTCGATTGTCCATGACCGCATTAGTTTAGAAATTATGCGGGGTTGTCCCCATGCTTGTCGTTTTTGTCAAGCACGTATACAATATTTTCCTTTTCGGCAAAGAGATTTAGATAAGATTTTAAATTTAGCAAAAGAAACATATCGTAATACTGGTTATGAGGAGATTTCTTTGACGGGATTATCGGTGAGCGATTATATTTATTTAAAAGAATTATTAAAAATTTTAATTAGTTTTTTTAAAGAAAAAGGAATAAGTGTCTCTTTACCTTCGTTAAAGGTAGATATTTTATTAAGCGATCTTTTTCCTTTAATTACTGCCGTAAAAAAAACCGGTTTAACCTTTGCTCCTGAGGCAGGTAGTGAAAGACTCAGAAAAATAATTAATAAATATTTTAATGTTGAAGAATTTTTTAAAATAATCGAGAAAGCTTATCAATTAGGTTATCAGCATCTAAAGCTTTATTTTATGATTGGACTGCCTTTTGAAAGAAAAGATGATTTAGAGGCGATTATTGATTTTGCTACTGCGGTTGCTCAAGCAAGAAGAAAAGTCAATGCAAAAACAGGACAGGTTCATTTAAGTATTAATACCCTTATTCCCAAACCCCACACACCTTTTCAATGGCTTAAGATGCAGGATTTAGATGAAATAAAATATAAACAAGATTATATTCGAAAAAAAGTAAGTGGTAAGAAATATCTAAAATTAAGTTTTCATAATTGTTATATGAGTTTTTTGGAGGCAGTATTATCGCGGGCAGATCGCCGCTTAAGTGAAGTAATTATTTCTGCTTTTTATAAAGGTAGCCGTTTTGATGCCTGGGAAAATTATTTTCGGTTTAGTCTCTGGGAGGAAGCATTTTCTCAGGTTAAAATTGATCCAGCATTTTATCTGAAGGAAAAAGCACCTGATGAATATCTTCCTTGGGATTTCTTAGACTGGGGGATAGATAAACAGACATTGTTAGCTGAGTTTAATAAAGCTATTGCGATAAAATAAGTTAAGATGTATAATTAAAATTGACACTGTTAACTTAAGATGAAAATAAATCCTAAATTCCAAGCACTAAATCCTAAACTTGCCTTGTTTAAAACGTTAGGATTTGGAATTTGTTTAGAAATTAGGATTTCGGATTTAGAATTTAACCTTTAAGTTAACAGAAACTTATTATGCGGGGAGGCAAAGATGAAAAAAACCCTTTCTTTAATTTCACAGGGGCTCAGATATAAACTAAAGATTGCTTTTTATCTTATGTCAATCTTGCCATTGTTAGTGCTTATATATATTGTTACTAATTATATTTTGCCTCAGATGGGCTTAAAATTGGATATTGTGGCGGTGATAATAATTAGTTTATTTATCTCTTTAAATGGATTTCTTTTGGTTAAAGAGATTTTTGACCGTATCCAATCTATAAGCAACAAAGCCAAATTGATGGCAGAAGCAGATATTACACGCAAAATAGAAATTAGCCCCCAAGACGAAATAGATATTTTAGGAGATACCCTAAATCAGCTTACTCAACGTATCCGTAGCAATATGGAGGAATTAAAGAGTTATGGCGATAAGACTGCCGAAATAAATGTGGCGATACAAAAAAGAGTTTTGGTACTTTCGGGTTTACTACAAATTAGTTCTTTGATTTCCCAGGGGGCGCATTTAGACGACATCCTTAATTTGGTTACAGAAAAGGCAAAACTTTTAGCTAATTCTGAACTCGCCTATCTTCTCTTTCGTGAAGAAGATAGTAAGAATTTTTATGTGAAGATAGCAGATGGTATTAATGCCGCTTCTTTTCTAAATATCAGAATAGAACCAAAAGATGAACTCCTGCAGCGAATCCTTAAAACCTATCGTCCGCTTGTTTTAGATAAAGAGAATGTCTCTAAGGATTTAGTGGGTACTTTATCTGATAAATTTGGCATAAAGAATGCTATTCTTCTACCAGTGTATGTACGCAAAGAGATCTTTGCTATATTAGGAGTGGGTAATAACCGCCAGGATTTTGTTTATCAGAAGGATGACCTGGAACTTTTAGATGTTTTTGCTAAGCAGGTCGCCATTGCGATAGAAAATGATTTTTTAGTCCACCGGTTAGAGCAGTTAGAGATTAAGGATGCACTTACAGGTTTATATAATAAAACCTTTATTTGTAATCGATTAGATGAGGAAATCCAACGGGCAATTATTTATCAAAGACCTTGCGCCTTTATTCTTTTTAATATTGATGACTTTCAAGAATTTCAGCAAAACTTTGGATTCCTCCAAGCAGAGGCAGTGCTTAAGAAAGTCGCTTTTTTGATTAAGAACAGCGTAAGTGAGATTGACCGCGTAGGTAGAACTGGTGACAATGAATTCGCCGTCGTCTTACCTGAAAAGAATAAGCGTAATGCCTATAGAATTGCGGAAGAAATTCGTAAGAAAATAGAAGAAGTTTTTCAAAGTGAACCCCAGATTAATAAACGGATTACCATTAGTGGGGGAGTCAGTGAAAATCCACTGGATGGAACAACTGCCGAGGAGTTAATTTCTAAGGCAACGGACTTACTTAAAACAGCAAAGATAAAAGGTAAAAACCAAATTTTAGTTTAATGGCCTTAAGAAAGATTATTAATAAACAATTAGGCGAACTGCTTATTGAAAGGGGGATAATTAATTCTCGACAACTAAGTCAAGCCTTAGAACTACAAAAAGAAAAAGGCGGCTTAATTGGGGAGATATTGGTTGAGTTAGGTTTTTGTAAAGAAGAAGATATTGCCCATGCTTTAACTGCCCAATATGGTTTTCCGTATCTACCTTTAGATAATTATGAGATTAGCTTGGAGGTGATAAAAATTATTCCTCTGCGTGTAGCCAGGCAATATTTACTTATCCCGATTGATAAAATTGGAAATAATCTTACGATTGCGATGTCTAATCCTTTGAATATTCAGGCAATTGAAGACGTAGAATTAATTTCGGGTTGTGATGTGCAAACCTTTGTTTCTACTGCTTCGGATATTAAAAGGGCAATTGAGAAGTACTACAAAGAAAAAGGGGAAAAGTGATAAAACATGGTCTCTTTAAAAGAGCGTCTGACCGAAATATTAATTAATAATAAACTTATTACTCAAGAACAACTAAATACAGCTTTAGAGATTCAGAAAAAAAAGGGTGGGAGATTAAGTCAAATTATTGTTGAATTAAAATTTATTAAAGAAACCGATCTTATTTCTGCTTTGAGTGAAGGTTTAGGACTTCCTTTGATTGATTTAAAACGTTTTAAGATCGACCCTGAGATTGCCAAAATTATTCCTGCAGAAGTTGCCCGGCATTATCAAATCATACCTGTTTCTAAAGTTATGGATACAATTACTTTAGCGATGGCTGATCCTTTAAATATATTTGCGATTGATTATGTAAAAGCCCTTACTGGCTATAAAATAAATCCGATTATCTCGCGGAGTGAAGATATTCTGCAGGCAATAGATTTAGCCTATCCTGATATGACTAAAGATATCATTGAGGATTTAGTAAAAGAAATATCTACTACGAGTATAGAATTGGTAAAAGAAGAGAAAGAAGTTTTGCCTAGTGTTCAAGAATTAAGCCAGGTTATCCAAGAGGCACCGGTAATTAGAATTACCGATAAGATATTGCAAGAGGCGGTACAAAAGCGAGCTTCGGATATACTTATTGAACCAATAGAGAATAAATTACGCCTGCGTTTACGTATCGATGGTGTATTACAAGAAGAATCCGTGCTTCCCAAATCCATGCATCCTTCGATTGTTTCCCGGATTAAGGTAATGTCCAATTTAGATATTGCGGAACATCGACTTCCACAAGATGGGCGTTTCAAACTTAAGCTTTTGGGTAAAGAAGTAGATTTTCGGATCTCCATACTTCCTTCTACATTGGGCGAAAAAGTTGCTATTCGGATATTAGATAAGACAGTGGGTATCTTAGATATAGAAAAATTAGGTTTTAGTAAAGAAAATGTAGAAAAATTAAAAAAAGTTTCTAAGTTGCCACATGGTATGATCTTAGTTTGTGGTCCTACGGGTTGTGGCAAAACTACTACCCTTTATTCAATTTTAAAATTTATCGATAGCCCGCAAAAAAATATCGTGACTGTAGAAGATCCCGTAGAATATCAGTTAGAAGGGATAAATCAGGTAACAGTTAATCCGGATATCGGCCTTACTTTTGCCCAGAGTCTGCGCTCTATTTTAAGACAAGATCCTAATATAATTATGATTGGAGAGATTCGCGATTATGAAACAGTAGATATTGCGATTAAAAGCGCCCTTACCGGACATTTAGTAATTTCTACTTTACATACCACTACGGCAGCAGGAGCGATTGTGCGTTTATTGAATATGGGAGTAGAACCTTATTTGATTAATGCTTCTTTACTTTGTGTCGTTGCCCAACGACTGGTACGCAAGATTTGTCCGGAATGCAAAGAAAAAGTTACAGTAAAAAAAGAAATTCTTGATCAACTAAACTTAAAATTTCTGGGGGAACGTAAGATAGAATTCTTTCGCGGTAAAGGTTGCTCTAAATGTCTAAATACTGGCTATAGTGGTAGGATAGGGATTGCGGAAATTTTATTGTTAAGCAGTCAAATTCGAGATCTTATCCTTAAACGCGCTCAAGAGCATCTTATAAAACAACAAGCACGTAAGGAGGGAATGAAGACTTTAAGGGAGGAAGGTTTAGAACAGGCGATAGAAGGTTTAACCACAATAGAAGAAGTTTTGCGCGTGACTGCGGCGGATGAATAAACCATCAGGTCTTGGTATACGGTCTCGATAACCGATAACCGATAACCGAATATATGCAGACACTTAGAGAGAATATAATTGAGATATTAATTAAAAGTAAACGTTTAACTAAAGAGCAGATTGAGGAAGCAGTTAAGCTACAAAGACAAAAACAGATTCCTTTAAGAAAGATATTAATTGAAAAAGGTTATATTTCAGAAGATGACTTACTTTCGCTTTTATCCCGTCAGCTTTATATTCCAACTTTGCATCTTACTAAATATAAATTTGATCCTGAAGTTGTAAAAATAATTCCTGAACGTTTAGCGCGACTTTATAAAATTATTCCCCTTTCGCGGATGGGTAATACTTTGACCATAGCAATGAGTGATCCGCTTAATATCTTTGCCTTAGATGATTTAAGGGCAATTACTGGTTGTAATATTGATACAGTTTTAAGTCCAGAAGAAGAAATTTTAAATGCCATTGATACACAATGTTATCCTGCTAAAGCAAAGGATATGGGAACGATTTTAGAGGAAGCTTCTTTTAAATCGTCTACTTTAGAGACCGAAAGTATGGAGTTGGTTAAACAAGAAGAGATTGAGCTTACTAGCGCTATCCGAGAAAGTGAAAAACCTCCCATTATTAAATTAGTAGATTTAATGTTAAGTGAGGCATTAAATAAACGCGCTTCAGATATTCATATTGAACCCGAAGAGCATATATTAAGGGTTCGTTATCGTATAGATGGGATCTTGCATGAAGCTTGGCAAATTCCCAAAGTAAATCAGAATGCCATTTTAGCTCGCTTAAAAATTATTTCTAATCTTGATATTACCGAAAATCGTTTACCTCAAGATGGAAGATTTAAGGTGAGGTTTAAAGATAAAGAGGTAGATTTTCGCGTCTCCGCCCTTCCTACCACCTTTGGTCAAAAATTTGTTTTGCGAGCATTAGATAAGACAAATCTTTGTGTAGGTTTAGATAAATTAGGTTTTTCTGAACAGCCCCTGCGCGTATTTAAGGAAGCAATTGCTAAACCTTTTGGGATGATTTTGGTTACCGGTCCTACTGGCTCGGGTAAATCTACTACCCTTTATTCAGTTTTAAATCAATTAAATACTCCTCAAAAGAATATCATTACTATTGAGGATCCAGTAGAATATCAAATTGAGGGGATTACCCAGATTCAGGTAAAGCCAGAGATTGGCTTGGATTTTGCTTCAGGTTTGCGTTCGCTTTTAAGACAGAGCCCCGATGTAATTATGATCGGAGAAATCCGAGATGCGGAAACCGCGGATATTGCAGTAAAAGCTTCACTTACGGGACAGCTCGTATTTTCTACTTTACATACCAATGATGCTATTTCAAGTATTACCCGTCTGATTGATATGGGGGTTGAGCCGTTTTTAGTTGCTTCCAGTCTTATTTTGCTTTCGGCACAACGTCTCTGCCGTAAACTCTGTCCAAAATGTAAGCGACCCCAAGAAATTCCCAAAGAATTTTTAGAGGAAGTAGGTTTTCTAGATACGGCAACTTTTTATACTGCCGAAGGTTGCGACTATTGTAATCATACCGGTTTTTATGGTAGAATAGCCATCTTAGAAGCATTATTAATTGATGATACTATCCGGGAGATGATTATAAAGAAAGAGCCATTAGAAGTAATTAGGCAATACGCCATTGAAAAATGCGGAATGAAGACTTTAAGAGACGATGCTTTTTCAAAAGTAAAAGCGGGGCTAACTACTTTAGAAGAGGCCTTGCGGATAACTACTGAGGAATAATAAGATGAACGGAGCAGAACGCATTTTATTGGTGGATAATGAAGAAGCAGAAGTCTTTTATTTAAGAGAAAAACTTATTATCGCAGGGGGGTATTCGGTTTATTTAGAATCTAATGCAAAGGATGCTTTTCAAACTTTTAAAGAAGAGGGTTTTGCGGTTGCAATTTTAAATTTAAATATTCCTAGTTTAGTCGGTTTAGGGGGCATGAATTTTATGCGGGATTTAAAAAGAGTAGATCCTTACTGCATTATTATTGGGATTATCGAGCGACTTAATCCAGCATTAGCAAAAGAATTATATAGATTAGGAGTATATGAAGTAATTGATAAACCGATTAATTTGGAAAAATTATTTTTTTTGGTAAGAAAGGGCTTAGAATTACGTGCTTTAAATATTAGTCATGCTAAACTGCTACAAAGTATCCAAGAACAAAATATCTCTTTACAGAAACAGAATACACTTCTGGCAAAGAGAATAGAAGAATCCACCAAAAACTTAACCCGGCTTTATGAAGACCTAAGGACTACTTATATGCGCACAATTAAAGTTTTGGCTAAAGCCATTGATGCGCGTGATCATTATACCCACAGTCATTCAGAAAATGTTACCCGCTATGCGGTAGCAATTGCTGAGGAGATGGGTTTATCTTTAAAGGAGATTGAGTTAATCCGTGAAGCCTGCGAACTACATGACTTAGGTAAAATTGCAGTAGAAGATAATATTTTATCTAAACCTGCTGAATTAAATGAGGAAGAATGGGAGAAGATAAAACAACATCCTTTAGTGGCAGGAGAAATTTTAGAGCCCCTCACCTTTTTAAATGGGGCAATTGCTTTAATTCGCCAACACCATGAACATTATGATGGCTCAGGCTATCCCAAAGGGCTTAAAGGTGATGAGATTCTTTTGGGAGCACGGATTATTCACTTAGCCGATGCTTATGATGCCATGCGTTCAGCCCGTTCCTATCGTAAAGTTCCACTTTCTAAAGAAGAAGCAATTGAAGAGATTAAAAGAAAAAGTGGCAGTCAGTTTGATCCTAAGGTAGTAGAGGTATTTTTAAGGATTGTGGATAAATTATAATTTTATTTAATAAAAATGGGAATATATCAGTATATTGCAAAAGATAAAGCTGGTCAGACAGTCACTGGCATAATGGAGGCCAATTCTGAACAAGAGGCAGTTAGTCTCTTGCACAATAAAGAATTATTGGTTATTTCGCTTAAAGAAACAAAGAAAAAAATTATAAGCATTAGAAGAAAGAAGGTTAAATTAGATGAATTAGTGGTTTTCTCGCGTCAATTAGCGACAATGATTGATGCGGGCATTCCCTTGGTGCAATCTTTAGGGATATTGGCTGAACAAATGGAGAATCCTTATTTTAAAAACGTGATTTTTTCTATTCGTCAAGATATAGAATCAGGAATGAATTTTTGTGATACCTTAAGTAAACATCCTTATATTTTCTCAGAACTTTTTATTAATATGAGTAAAGCAGGAGAAGCCTCAGGACAATTGGATGAAGTTTTAGACAGGTTAGCCGCTTATTTAGAGAAGACTGCAGCTTTGGCACGCAAAATTAAGTCGAGTTTAGTTTATCCGGCAGTTGTAATAATTATGGCGATTGCTATTACTACATTTCTGTTGCTTAAAGTAGTCCCTACTTTTAAGGGTATATTTGAGGCTTTAGGCGGACAATTACCGCTTCCTACGCGCATACTTATTGGGGTAAGTGATTTTTTAAGGAGATATTTTGGGATTTGGATAGGTTTATTATTGGGTATAAGTTTTCTCTTTAGATGGTATATTAATACAGCTCAGGGCCGTTATAGATTTGATTATCAGAAATTAAAAATTGTAGTTTTAGGTGAACTTTTTACAAAAGTAGCGATTGCTAAATTTGCCCGCACATTTTCTACTCTGGTAAGAAGTGGGGTGGCAGTATTAAATGCTTTAGAGATTGTAGCGAAAACATCTGGTAATAAAGTAATAGAAGAGGCGGTGATAAACTCACGGACTGCAGTGCGTGAGGGAGAACCCATTTCAGTACCTTTAGCCAAGAGTAAGATTTTTCCTCCTATGGTTTGTCGGATGATTAGTGTGGGAGAACAGACTGGTCAGTTAGAGAAAATGCTTTCTAAGATTGCTGATTTTTATGAGGAACAGGTAGATGCAGCAGTTGCGGGTTTAACCAGTATGATTGAACCATTAGTAATTGCTTTCTTGGGTATAGTAATTGGCGGGATTGTGATTGCTTTATTTTTGCCGATATTTAAGATCACTCAGTTAATTGGTAGGTAAAGAGAGAGCGTTAATTTCTTTTAAATAATCGCCTTCTTGAGTGTAAGCATCATTTCAAATTTTACGTTTAATAATATAATTTCTCTTGACGCCATAATTTTATAGGATATAATAATATTAATCCATGTCCAACCCATTTTCCAAAGATAAAATCATTATTATATTTCTATTTATCTTCTTTTTTAACCCCTTTTTTGTTGAGCCGATTTTTGCTCAGACCCAAGAAGAGCTAAATATAAAGGGTGCTCCTTTAAAAGAAGAGCTTACGGAATTACAAAGGCAGGCCCGGATTTACCGGGAACAGGGCCTAAGACTCCAGCAGGCAGGTAAAATAGAGCAAGCTTTAAGTTTTTATCAAAAAGCCATAGAGGTAGACCCTTATTATGCTATTGCTTATAATGACTTAGGAGTAATTTATGAAACCAAAGGTCTCATCGATCGGGCAGAAGAACATTATCTTAAGGCAATAAAGATTGACCCCAATTGTTTAAGTGCTTACTCAAATTTGGCTTTATTATATGAGACAAAGCGCGATTTGGATATGGCAAGTTTCTATTGGAAGAAAAGGGCAGAGCTTGGCTTGCCCGATGATCCTTGGACAGAGAAGGCAAGAGCGCGCCTTGAAGATTTAGCGCGGATAAAGCCGGATTATCGCCAAAGACTAGTAGAATCAGAAACTATAAGTCTTATGCGTCAGATGGAAGAATTTAAGAAGCAGAAAAAAATTGAAGACCTGAAGAAGGCAGAGGAATATTTTGCCTTGGCAAAAAAATTATATTTTCAAGGTGAATATGAAAAAGCAAAAGAAGAAATTGAAAAGGCTTTATCAGTAGATCCTCAAAATAAAGAAAAGTTTTCACTTAAGGAGAAAATCGATGCTGCTTTAGAAAAACAAAAAGAGAAAGAAAGACAAAAGCAAAAATATGAAAACGCCAAAAGGATGAAGGAGTATTTCCAGCAAGGATTAGAGAAGTATCTAGAGGGTAATCTGCAAGCAGCCCAGGCGGAATTTAACCGGATAATTGAACTCGCCATTTCACCTCAAAAAAATTAATTTTATATTTAATAAATCCTATCTAATTATGTATTAAACCATGAACCATTAGATTATTTTTCTTAAATATTATTGATACTTTTTTATGGAGAAAAAGAATTTATTTCTCATTGATGCTACTGCCTTCTGTTATCGGGCATTTTATGCCCTAAAGGGCCTTTCTACCTCTTTTGGTCAGCCTACCAATGCGATTTATGGCTTTGTTAATATGCTTAATAAAATTTTAAAAGAAAAAAAACCGCAATTTTTAGGCGTCTGTTTTGATGTCTCGCGTCAGACATTTCGCCAGGAAAAATTTAGTGATTATAAAATCCAGCGTCCACCTATGCCCGAAGGTCTTTCAACGCAAATACCTTTAATTAAAGAGATAATTCAAGCTTATGGAATCTCTATATTTGAAAAAGCCGGTTATGAGGCGGACGATATAATTGCTACTTTAGCAAAAAAAGCCAAGGCAAAGGATTTTAAAATTGTCATTGTTAGTTCTGATAAAGATATCTTACAATTAGTAGATGCCAGAACAGTGATTTTTAGCCCCTATAAAGACCAAGGTGTAATCTATGATGAAAAAAAAGTTTACGCGCGTTTTGGGGTAAGTCCTAAATATATACCGGATATTATTGCCTTAATGGGAGATAGCGTAGATAATATTCCAGGTATAAGTGGAATTGGCGAGAAGACTGCTACTGAATTAATTAAAAGATACGGCTCAGTAGAGAAATTATTGACAGAAATTGATGAGATTAAAGAGGAGAAGTTAAAAAATATCCTTAAAGAAAATATAGAGAAAATAAAGTTAAGTAAGGAACTGGCGATTTTAAATGATAATGTAGAAATAGATTTTGATTTGGAGAAATTAAAAATCCAGCCTCCTGACGTAAAAGAACTTTATCGTTTATTTAACTATTTAGAATTTAAAACTTTACTTAAAAATTTACCTCTCGAAGAAGAAAAATATTCTCTAAAGATAGAGAAAATAAAGGATAAAGATTTAAGAGAGGTTTTAAAGAATAATGATGAATTATTTTTTTATATAGAGACAAAAGAAAAATTAGTATTTTTTACTCAGGATAATTTTTTTCATTTGGATTCTTTGGGTATAAATGCCAAGGAGATATTATCCAACCCAAGAATTAAAAAAATAAGTCACGACCTTAAAAAAATTAAATTATTTTTAGCTAATGAAAATATCAATTTAGAAGGGCTATATTTTGATACGCTGATAGCCGGTTATTTACTTAATCCGGCAAAGCCAGAATATACTTTATCTAGCCTCGCCTTTGATTACCTAGATTTAGTTATCGATGAAAAGACCTTAAATGAAGCAAAGAAATTAGAACTCATTTTAAAATTAAAACCCCATCTAGAAAAAGAATTAATAGATAAATCATTGGATAAATTATTTTTTGAAGTAGAGATGCCCTTGGTTGAAGTGCTTAGTCAGATGGAGTTATGGGGAATTGCTTTAGACCTTAAGGTATTAGAGAATTTATCTTTAGATTTAGAGAAGAAATTAATTAAGATTATTGAAGAGATTTATGCTTTAAGCCAATGTCAATTTAATCTAAATTCACCCAAGCAGTTAAGAGAGATTCTTTTTGGAAAATTAAAATTACCGGTAATAAAAAAGACAAAGACGGGTCCATCGACAGATGAGGAGGTTTTAAAGGAACTAAAAGATAAACATCCATTAGTAAGTCTTTTGCTCGAATATCGTCAATTAACTAAATTAAAATCTACTTATATTGATCCCTTACCGAATTTAATCAATCCTAAAACTAACCGGATACATACCTCTTTTAATCAGACCGCTACAGAAACCGGAAGACTTAGTTCCAGTAATCCTAATCTCCAAAATCTTCCGATTAAAACTGCTTTAGGTAGTCAAATTAGACGGGCAATTATTGCCTCTAGTCCTAAAAATTATCTTTTATCTTTCGATTATTCTCAAATAGAACTAAGAATCTTAGCGCATATCTGTGGCGACCAAAATCTTATTTCCGCCTTTCAAAAGGGTAAGGATATTCATAAAGCCACTGCCAGTTTAATTTATGGATTAGAAGAATCCGAAATTAGCGATGCTCAGCGGGAGGTAGGTAAAAGAGTAAATTTTGGAATTATTTATGGTTTAACTGCTTATGGTCTGTGCCGTGAATTGGGTATCTCGCAAGAGATGGCAGAAAGTTTTATTCAGACTTATTTTAGTCGCTATCCCAAAGTAAAGGAATATATAGAAGAGATTATTCAAGAAGCCCAAAAGAATGGTTTTGTGACTACGCTTTTAGGAAGGCGCCGGTATTTGCCAGAAATCAACCATAAAAATCAAACTCTCAGACAATTTGCTCAGCGTCAGGCAATAAATACTCCCATTCAGGGCTCAGCTAGCGATATCATTAAATTAGTCATGGTAAATATCTATCAATATATTAAAAAAAACCAGTTAAAAACAAAAATGATTCTTCAGATTCATGACGAATTATTATTTGATGTTCCAGAAGAGGAAATTCAACAGATTATAAGTTTAGTTAAAGACAAAATGGAAAATGTAATTAAATTAAAAGTTCCGCTTAAAGTAGAGATTAAAAAAGGGAAAAACTGGTTAGAAATGGAACCTATCTAAAACAGACACTGTTAACTTAAAATGAAAATAAATCATAAATTCCAAAACTCATCTTGTTTAAAACATTGGGATTTAGGATTTGGAATTTGTTTAGAAATTAGGATTTCGGATTTAGAATTTAGTCTTTAAGTTAACAGAAACTTAAAACATGGGGAGGTAAAATGAAGATTGCTTTTTGTGCTTCAGAAGTTGTGCCTTTTGCTAAAACTGGAGGCTTAGCGGATGTAGCCGGAGCTTTACCTTTAGCCTTAGAAGCATTGGGCCAGGATTTAATCATTGTTATGCCGGGATATAAGCAGGTTAAAGAAATGCCATTAACTATAAAAATAAAAATTAAAAAGTTTAAAGAAGATATTAGCTACTCAATATTAGGTAAAAATATCAAGGTTTATTTTATTGAAAATGACCTTTATTTTAACCGCGATGGTCTTTATGCAGATAAGACGGGTGACTATAAAGATAATCTTGAGCGGTTTAGTTATTATTGTAAGAGAACGCTTCAGTTATTAAAAGAAATAAATTTCTTGCCCGATATTATTCATTGTCATGATTGGCAGACGAGTTTAATCCCGGTATATTTAAAAACTTTATATAAAGACGACCCCTTTTATAAAAATATAAAGACTATCTTGACTATTCATAACCTCGGTTATCAAGGATTATTTTCAGCACAGGAGTATCCAAAGTTAGGCCTAGATTGGAGTTTATTTAATATGGAGATGCTTGAGTTTTACGGTAAGATTAATATCTTAAAAGGTGGGATAGTATTTTCTGATCTTATTACGACGGTAAGCCATACTTATAGCAAAGAGATACAAACTCAGGAATTCGGTTTTGGGCTAGAAGGAGTTTTATTGAAAAGAAAAGACTCCCTTTTTGGCATATTAAATGGTTTAGATTATTCTATCTGGAATCCAAAAACTGATAAATTTATCGCACAAAGATATTCTTTAGAAAAACCAGAAGCTAAATTAAAGAATAAAACCGAATTACAAAGAATCTGTAAACTTCCGCAAAAAAAAGATATACCTCTTTTTGGTATTGTTTCGCGTTTAGCCCAGCAGAAGGGTTTTGATATTTTAGCTAAGGTAATAGACAATCTGGTTAAAATGAATTTACAATTAGTCATTTTAGGAACCGGAGATTTAAAATACCATCTTCTTTTAGAAGAAAAAGCAAAGAAGTATCCAAAAGTTATCTCGTTACATTTAAAATTTGATGATCCCTTAGCCCATAAGATATACGCGGGTTCAGATATATTTCTTATGCCTTCTAAGTATGAACCCTGCGGTTTAGGGCAGATGATTAGTTTAAAATATGGGACAATTCCGCTTGTTTTTAAAACCGGTGGTTTAGCCGATACAGTAAATCAAGAGAATGGTTTTGTTTTTGATAATTATTCTCCCAATGATTTATTAAAGACGATTAAAAAAGCAATGCAAGTTTTTAAAAATAAAAATAAATGGAAAAAGTTAATGTTAAAAGCAATGCAGTACAATTTTTCTTGGGAGATTTCGGCAAAAGAATATTTAAAGTTATATGAAAGGGCAAAGTCCTTTTAGAAAAAAGATAATTTTAGGACTTACCGGAAGTTTTGGGAGTGGTAAGACTACAGTAGCAAGAATTTTTAAGTCTTTGGGTGCGAAGATAATTGATGCTGATAGAATTGCTCATCAAATAATTAAGCCAAAAAGTAAAATTTATAAAAAGATAATTAATATATTTGGTAAAAAAATTTTAAAAAAAGATAAGACAATTAATCGCCGGAAGTTAGGGGAGTTAGTATTTAATTCCTCGGTTGCTTTAAAGAAATTAAACCGCCTGATGCATCCAGAAATTATTGGGCAAATTAAAAAGCGACTAAATAAAATCAAAAAAGGAATTGTGGTCTTAGATGCGCCTTTACTTATTGAGGCAGGAATAAAGAATCTTGTAGATAAACTAATAGTGGTAAAGATTGATAAAGATAAACAAATCTTACGCCTTAAACAGCGATATTTATTAGATGAGAATCAGATATTAAAAAGAATAAAAATGCAGATACCCCAAGCAAAAAAAATTAAAATCGCAGATTTTGTGATTGATAATACTGGTACAATAAAAAATACTTATCGGCAGGTAAAAAAGATAATGAAAATTATATCGGCTTAAATTTAAACAGGAGGAAAAAGTGGAAAAGTTAGATATCGGGAAACTAAAAGAGATGAAGATTGCTGAATTAAATAAGGTTGCCAAGGAACTTAATGTCAACGGAGTAAGCGGTCTTAGGAAACAGGACCTCATTTTTAAATTACTGCAGGCCCAGGCAGAAAAAGAAGGTTTAATGTTTGGGGAAGGAGTCCTAGAAATATTGCCAGAAGGATTTGGATTCTTGCGTTCACCAAATTATAATTATCTACCCTGTCCTGACGACATCTATATTTCTCCTTCGCAGATAAGAAAGTTTGATTTACGTACTGGTGATACAGTAAGTGGGCAAATTCGCCCACCCAAAGAAGGCGAAAAATATTTTGCCCTTCTAAAAGTGGAGGCGGTAAATTTTGAAAATCCTGAAGAGGTAAAAGAAAAAGTGCTTTTTGATAACCTTACTCCTATTTATCCCCATGAACGCTTTAATCTTGAGACAAAACCGGATGAAATCTCGATGCGGATAATGGACCTACTTACTCCCTTGGGTAAAGGACAGCGCGGTTTAATTGTTGCCCAACCCTACAGTGGCAAAACCGTACTTTTACAAAAAATTGCTAATTCCATAATGAGTAATCATCCAGAAGTGATTTTGATTGTTTTACTTATTGATGAGCGTCCAGAAGAGGTTACGGATATGCAAAGAAATGTCAAAGGGGAAGTAATCTCTTCTACTTTTGATGAAGCACCGGAAAGACATGTACAGGTAGCGGAGATTGTTTTAGAGAAGGCAAAAAGATTAGTTGAACATAAAAAGGATGTAGTAATTCTTTTAGACAGCATCACCCGTTTAGCGCGTGCCTATAATGCAGTAATTCCTCATAGTGGAAAGGTTCTCTCCGGTGGCATCGACTCTAATGCTTTACAGAAGCCAAAACGCTTTTTTGGGGCAGCGCGAGCAGTAGAAGAAGGCGGAAGTTTAACCATTATTGCCACTGCTTTAGTAGAAACGGGTAGCCGTATGGATGATGTGATCTTTGAAGAATTTAAGGGGACAGGGAATATGGAATTACAATTAGACCGCAATTTATTTCAGCGTCGGATTTATCCCGCGATTGATATAAAACGTTCTAATACTCGACATGAAGAATTGCTTCTTAAACCGGAAATATTACAGAAGGTTTGGATTTTAAGGAAGGTTTTAAATGAACTAAATAATGTGGAAGCAATGGAACTTTTGATTGAGAAGCTATCCAAGACCAAAAATAATGAAGAGTTTTTAAATAGTATGAACCAATAAGGAAACGTAAAGTGTAAAGTGTAAAACTAATTTAAACCAGGAGAGAGAAGATGAAAGATAAAATTCATCCCAAATACGAGGATTGCGTAATTATCTGTGCTTGTGGAAATACCATTCATACACGTTCAACTAAACCCAGTATCCGCGTGGAAGTTTGTTCCGCTTGTCATCCCTTTTTTACCGGTAAACAGAAATTTGTCGATTCAGCCGGTCGAGTAGAAAAATTTATGAAGAAGTATGGCCATAAGATGAGCAAAGAGACATAAGTTTATATTTTTAAGATGATTGAGCAATTAAAAAATTTAGAAGCGCGTTATCAAGAATTAGAAGGGCTTTTGGGTTCTTCCGAAGTCATTCTCGATAAAGAAAAATATAATAAATATGCCAAAGAGTTATCGGACCTAAAAGAAATAGTATTAGCTTTTTGTGAATATAAAAAACTTAATCAAGAGATAGAAAATCTAAAAAAAATACTTAAAGAAAAACATGAACCGGAATTTTTAGATTTAGCCAAAAAAGAATTAGAGGAGTTAAGCCAGAAGAAGATTTCATTAGAAAAAGAATTAAAAAATCTTTTAAACCAAGAAGAGCAAGCATCTTCTCAAGATGTGATTGTTGAGATTCGTCAAGGTACGGGTGGTGAGGAGGCAGCTTTGTTTGCCGCTGATCTTTATCGTATGTACACCAAATACGCCAACCGCAAAGGTTGGATTATTGAGCCAATGTCCAGTCATCCTACTGAATTAGGAGGTTTTAAAGAGATAATCTTTAGTGTAAAAGGTAAAGAAGCATATAAACGGCTTAAGTTTGAAAGTGGAGTGCATCGGGTGCAACGTGTGCCTACTACTGAGGCAGGGGGTCGGATTCATACCTCAACTGCAACTGTAGCAGTACTACCTGAACCCAAAGAAATAGAGTTAGTAATTGAGCCAAAAGATTTAAAGATAGATACTTATCGTTCCTCAGGTCCCGGAGGTCAACATATGCAAAAGACTGATTCCGCAGTAAGGATTACCCATTTACCTACGGGATTGGTGGTTTCTTGTCAAGATGAACGTTCTCAACTAAAAAATAAAAATAAGGCAATGCGGATTTTGCGGGCAAGACTTTTAGATATAAAACGCAGTGAAGAATTTAAAAAAATTTCTCAAACCCGTAAATCTCAGATTGGTTCAGGAGACAGAAGTGAAAAAATCCGCACTTATAATTTTCCTGACCGACGGGTTACCGACCATCGAATAAATCTTACTCTCTATAAATTAGAAGCGATTATGGAAGGCGAACTTGATGAGTTATCGGATGCTTTGATTAAGAAAGCAGAAGAATTAAAACAAAATGAATGAAATAGAATTGTTATTTACGCAAGTACTTAATTGTCAGCGTTTAGATTTATATCTTAACCCAAAAAGGTCTTTGGGCAAAAAGAATTCTTTATTTATTGCTTCTGCCCTGAAACGTAGATTTTATTTTGAGCCCCTACCTTATATATTAGGTAAAACCGAATTTATGGGTTTAGAGTTTAAGGTAAATAAGGATGTTTTTATTCCCCGTCAAGAAACAGAAATATTGGTAGAAGTAGCCATAAATATAGTTCGGAGTTCACAGTTCATAGTTCGTAGTATATTAGAACTTGGGACAGGTTCAGGTTGCATTGCGATAAGTTTAGCCAAATTCTTTAAAAATATAAATATTGTTGCCACGGATATCTCAAGTTCTGCTTTAAAGGTTGCTTGCCAAAATGCCTATTTAAATAATGTAAAGATTAATTTTTTAAAAAGTGATTTATTCTCTCATGATAAACTAAGAACTATAAACTTTGAACTAATTGTTGCTAATCCTCCTTACATTCCTACAGAAGAAATTGAGAAACTTTCTCCTGAAATAAGTTATGAACCACGCATTGCTTTAGATGGAGGAAGCGATGGTTTAGATTTTTATCGCAGGATTAGTCAAGAAGCGCCTTTATATCTAAAAAAAGGAGGATTGCTTATTTTAGAAATGGGTTTTAATCAAAGAAAAAAAATAGAAAATATTTTTCTAAAAACAAAGGTATTTAAAATTATAGAAATTATTAGAGACTATAATCATATCGAGCGGGTAATTGTTTTAAAAAAGGAGTGTTATGGATAAATTAGTGATTGAAGGAGGATTAAGACTTAAAGGAGAAGTAACCATTTCAGGAGCAAAAAATGCGGTTTTACCCATTTTAGCGGCAACACTTTTAACTGATGAAGGATGTCTTATCCGTGGTGTCCCTGATTTACGGGATACACATACGATGTTAAAGATTTTACGTTCCTTAGGTAAAATGGTAGAATTTAACAAAGGTATGGTTATTGTTACACAAACTAAAAATAGAAATTTTGTGGCGGATTATAAATTGGTTTCTACCATGCGCGCTTCCTTTTGTGTTTTAGGACCGCTTTTGGCTAAACTTAAAAAAGCCAAAGTCTCCTTTCCGGGTGGTTGTGTAATTGGTTTACGACCCGTAGATTTACATCTTAAAGGAATTAAAGGTTTAGGAGCAAAGATTAATATTGAGTCGGGTTACGTAGTAGCTACTGCCGATCAACTTAAGGGTAGTCACGTATATTTAGGCGGTGCCTATGGTTCATCGGTTTTGGCAACTGCAAATGTGATGATGGCAGCGACTTTGGCAAAAGGAACAACCATTATTGAGTCTGCTGCCTGTGAACCAGAAGTAGTGGATTTAGCAGAGTTTTTAATTAAAATGGGAGCAAAAATCCGCGGACATGGTACGCCTATTATTGAGATAGAAGGGGTAAAAAATTTACATGGCGCAGATCATACGGTAATTTCGGATAGAATTGAAGCGGCTACTTTCATCATTGCGGGCTTAATTACCCACGGAGAGTTATTAATGAAGAATGTTTTTCCTAATCATTTAGGAGCAGTGATTGATAAATTAGAGGAGGCAGGAGCAAGTATTACCAAGACTCATAATGCGATAAAGGTCAAGTCAAAGAGGAGGCTAAAACCTGTAAATGTTACTACCCTTCCTTATCCAGGTTTTCCTACTGATGTACAGGCGCAGATAATGAGTTTAATGGCAGTTACTCCCGGAATAAGTGTAATTACTGAAAAAGTCTATCCAGATAGATTTATGCATGTTGCTGAACTTAATCGCATGGGCGCACATATTCAAAGAGAAGGTCCACATGCAATCGTAGAAGGAGTAAAACAATTATCCGCTGCGCCAGTAATGGCTTCGGATTTAAGGGCTTCTGCCTGCTTGGTTTTGGCAGGTTTAGCAGCAAAAGGAAAAACTACGGTTTCAAGAATTTATCATTTAGAGCGCGGATATGAGAAATTAGAAGAAAAATTACAAAGATTAGGCGCACGTATCTGGAGGGAGAAAGAATGATTTTAATGATTGATAATTATGATTCATTTACTTATAATCTGGTGCAATATTTAGCACAGTTAGGCCAGGAAGTCAAGGTATTTAGAAATGATAAAATTACACTCAGTCAGATTAAAAGATTAAAGCCAAAAAGAATTGTGATTTCTCCTGGTCCGGGTAGACCTGAAGATGCGGGGATCTCCTGTGCGGTAATTAAAGAATTCTCGGGTAAAATTCCCATTTTAGGAGTTTGTTTAGGACATCAGGCAATAGGTTATGTTTATCAAGCGCGCATTGTGCAAGCAAAAAAATTAATGCACGGTAAGACTTCACTTATTTATCATAATCATAAGGATATATTTAAAGGTATCCCTTCACCTTTTGTTGCCACACGCTATCATTCTTTAATTGTAGAAAAAAAATCGTTTCCTAAATGTTTAGAGATTACTGCTTGGACAAAAGAGAATGAAATTATGGGCCTAAAACATCGACGTTTTTTAGTCTTTGGCGTACAATTTCATCCTGAATCTATCTTAACCGAAGTAGGTAAAGATATTTTGGCTAATTTTTTAAAGTATGTTTAAAGATTTAATTGAAGATTTAGCAAAAAAGAAGAATTTAACTGAACTACAAATGATACAAGCACTAGAAGATATTTTTAATGGAAGGGTTGGAACCGACGAAATTGTTGAATTTTTGACCTTATTAAGTAAAAAGACAGAGACAACTGAAGAATTAACTGCAGCGGTAAAAGTAATGCTTAAATATGTTGATCCGATTAATGTAGATAAACCAAATATTATTTTAGATACCTGTGGAACAGGGGCAGATCAGAAAGGGACTTTTAATATTTCTACTTTAACTGCCCTCGTGGCTTCAGGCGCAGGAATAACGGTTGCAAAACATGGTAATCGTTCGGTTTCCAGCCACTGTGGAAGTGCGGATATTTTAGAGGCAGAGGGAGTAAATATTAATATGGATAAAGAAAAAATAAAAAAATGCTTAGAAGAAATCGGCATTGCTTTTCTTTTTGCTCCCAATTTACATCCGATAATGAAATATGTGATGCCGGCAAGAAAAAGAATTTCCCAAAAAACAATGTTTAATCTTTTAGGTCCTTTAATTAATCCTTTAAGGCCAAAATACCAGTTAATCGGAGTTTATAGTCCAAATTGGACTACAACCTTAGCCAGAGTTTTAAATAATTTAGGAAGTATCCATGTTCTGGTAGTCCATGGTAAAGATGGATTAGATGAAGTAACTTTAACTGATAAGACAATAGTTTCTGAGTTAAACAGAGGTATGATTAAGGATTATGAGGTAAGTCCAGAAGATTTTGGATTTAGACGCGTAGATTTAAAAGATTTAAAGGTTTTTGAACCTTCCGATAATTTAAGGATTTTTGAGGAGGTATTAAATGGGAAAGATAGCCCTGCACGCGATGTTGTTTTATTAAATGCGGGCTTTGCCATTTATACCGCTGATAAAACATCTTCAATTAAAGAAGGAATTGAACTGGCGCGCTGGTCAATAGATTCAGGAAAGGCAAAAGAAAAATTAGAATTATTAAAAGAATATTCAAAAAGATGAAGGAAAAAGATTCCTTAAAAGAGATTATTGCAAAAAAGAAAGAAAGGATTCTTTTAAGTCAGGCACAGCTACCTGAAGAAGTATTAAAAGATAAGATAAATACACTTAGTCCTGCTCAATCTTTAATTAAAGCCATAAATAAACCGCATCAAATTTCGCTGATTGCGGAAATTAAAAAACAATCACCTTCGCAAGGAATTATCTGTGAAAATTTTAATCCCGTTGAGATTGCTAAAGAATATGAAACTGCGCAAGTCGAAGCTATCTCTTTATTGACCGAAGAAGACTTTTTTGGGGGAAGCCTTGCTTACATTAAGGAAATAAAAAATGTTGTAAATCTACCGATTTTAAGAAAAGATTTTATCTTCCAGCGATATCAAGTTTATGAATCGCGTTTTTTTGGGGCAGATGCTATACTTTTAATCGCTGATTTATTAGCTAAAGAAAAATTAAAAGAATTATTAGCATTAGCCAATAGTTTAGGTATGGATTGTCTTGTTGAGGTGCATAATGAAAAAGATTTAAAAAAGGTCTTAAGTTTAAATGCTCCTTTAATTGGCATAAATAACCGCAATTTACATACCTTAGAGGTAGATTTTAAAATTACGAAAAGTCTTTTTCCTTTAATTCCGAAAGATAGAGTAGTGGTAGTAGAAAGTGGAATTAAAAATTATCAGGATATTTTATTCTTAAAAATCTTAGGGGTAAAGGCGGTTTTAATTGGCGAGGCAATTTTAAGGGCAGAAGATAAAATAAAAAAGATTCAGGAATTAATGGGAGTTTAGTTTAAAGAGGCTACTAAAAATTATTTCTTACACGAATCTACACGAATTTTTATCGAATTCACACGAATATCTTTCATAGGTAATTCGTGATAATTCGGTTTTTGATTCGTGTTAATTCGTGTTTAAAAAATAGTTTTTTAGGAATCTTTTAAAAGATAATGACAAAAGTAAAAATCTGTGGAATCACTAATTTTAAAGATGCTTATCAGGCAGTAGTTTTGGGTGCAGATGCTTTAGGATTTGTTTTTTATAAAAAGAGTCCGCGTTATATTAGACCAGAAGAGGTAGCAAAAATAATCAAAAATTTACCTAAAAGAGTTTTAAAGGTAGGAGTCTTTGTTAATGCTAAAGAAAAAAATATTCGTCAAGTGGCAAGCCTTTGTCAATTAGATATTCTGCAGTTTCATGGTAATGAAAAAGAAGAATTCTGTAAAAGATTTAAAGATTATAAGATAATTAAAGCCATCCGCCTTAAAAATAAAAATAGTCTAAAAAACATAGATAGATATCCTACTTGGGCAGTTCTTTTTGATAATTACGATGCTTTTTTATTTGGCGGAACCGGAAGAAGTTTTGACTGGAATTTAATTAAAAATATAAAATTAAAAAATAAAGTAATTTTTCTTTCTGGTGGGCTAAATAAAGACAATGTAAGAACCGCAATTAGAATGGTAAAACCTGACTGGATTGATGTTTCAAGTTCTTTAGAGTCTAGCCCGGGTAAAAAAAGTTATAAAAAGATGAAAGAGTTTATAAAAGAAGTTAAAAATTGTTATTAAGAAGGAAGAGATTTTAAATACTATGGATAATCAAAAATTAAATTTTAAAAATGAGAAACAACTTCAGCAAGCGATCTTAGAAGAGAAAGCAAAAGGAATCCCTGATGTAGAAATTGGTAAAATTTACGGAGTTACATTTAGATATATTGAAAATCTTATTACCAGAACCCACGGACTTAATATCAGTTCTTTAAAGGTTTCTAAAAAAATAAAAACACTTTATCCAAAAGATTTCAAAGAAGAGCAAACTACTGTTTGGAGTTTTAAACAGAGAGGGGATTGGGCAACGCATAGTCCAGAATATAGAGGAAATTGGTCTCCTTATATTCCCAGAAATGTGATCCTTAAATATTCAAAACCTCAAGATTTAGTTTTGGATTATTTCTGTGGTGCAGGGACGACCGCGGTAGAATGTAAGCTTTTAGGTAGAAGATGCATTAGTATGGATATTAATGATAAAGCTATTGAATTAGCAAAGAGAAATATAGATTTTAAAATAGAGCCACAACAGTTAGATTTTATTGAGAAAAAAAATCATTTAAAAATTTACGAACCTAAACTTATAGTAGGTGATGCCAGAGATTTATCTTTTTTAAAAGATAATTCTATAGATTTAATATGTGCACATCCACCTTATGCCAATATTATCCATTATACAAATGCTAAAGTTGGAGATTTATCCTTCTTTGATATAGATGATTTCTTAAAAGAGATGTTAAAGGTTGCCAGAGAAAGTTTTAGGGTACTGAAGCCGGGGAGGCAATGCGCTATTTTGATAGGGGATACGCGTAGAAAAAAACATGTTGTTCCTTTAGGATTTAAACTTATAAATGTTTATTTGGATGTAGGTTTCAAATTAAGAGAACTTATTATTAAAAGACAACACAACTGTAAAACTACAGGATTTTGGTATGAGAATAGCATAAAATATAATTTTTTACTTTTAGCCCATGAATATTTGCCAATATTTGAAAAG
>Ga0123519_10000347_pt1 | contig 80900 bp, 70 predicted proteins | sample YelNatPaOPRAMG02_FD_87396 | JGI IMG/M metagenome (GOLD analysis project Ga0123519, IMG submission 87396) | Hot spring microbial communities from Yellowstone National Park - Yellowstone National Park OP-RAMG-02 (version 2) | ecosystem: Environmental > Aquatic > Thermal springs > Hot (42-90C) ...
ATGTGAAGGGTTGGACCGCCGCTGGTACGGCTACTGAGGCGACGATCAGCGGCCTCGCGCTCACCAACGGTTCCACATATTACGTCAATGTCAGGGCGACCAACGGCGCGGGACTGGTGAGCTCGGCGGGTTCCTCCAACGGCATCATACTGGACACCACGCGGCCGTCAACTCCGACCGTCACCGATCAGGGCACGTGGACGGCGTCCACGACCGAACTCAATGCCTCTTGGTCGTCGGCCGACGCGGAGTCCGGGATCAAGTCATACCGGTATGCGGTTGGCACGACTCCGGGCGGATCGAATGTGGTCGGCTGGACCGATGTCGGGACAGCCATCTCCGCGAACATAACCGGCCTTAGCCTTACGCACAACCAGATCTATTACGTCAGCGTCATCGCCACAAACGGCGCGCTTGCCGATTCGCTTGTGGGATCGACCGACGGCATAACAGTTGACGCGACGGCTCCGACGACGCCAGTCGTGACCGATGATGGCGCATCGCAGGCGAGCCGAGAGAGGCTTCACGCGACATGGACCAGCTCGGACCCAGAGTCCGGGATCGACAAGTATGAGTACTGCATCGGCACCTCCGCCGGCCAGAACAACATCGTCGGCTGGACTAACGTCGGGCTTGCCACCTCCGTTACCAAGACCGGGCTCAACCTCGCCGAGGGCTCCAGGTATTACATTAGTGTGCGAGCGACGAATAAGGTCGGGCTGACGAGCCTGGTCGGCTCCTCGGACGGTATTCTCATCGACACAACCCCGCCGCCAGCGCCGACAGTCACAGACGATGGGGCCTTCACGGCGTCGCTTGATTCCCTGCACGCCGCCTGGACATCTGTCTCGTCCCCTTCCGGCGTGGCGACATATCAATACTCGATCGGGACCGCGGCCGGATCGACCGACGTGCGCGACTGGACGGATGCGGGTCTGGTCAACGAGTTCACCGCGACCGGGCTTGCGCTTTCCAACGGCGCGTCGTATTTCATCAACGTGCGGGCGATCAGCGGAGTCGGCAAGGACGGTGCGGTTGGCTCGTCCGACGGGATCAAGGTAGACTCGACAGCGCCCAGCAAGCCGGTGGTGGCCGATGCGGGGGCGTATTCGGCGTCGCCGACGCAGCTTACAGCGATGTGGAGCTCCACCGACGCCGAGTCAGGGATCACGCTGTGCGAATACGCCGTGGGAACCTCCCCCGCTGCAACCGACGTGCGTGGCTGGACCGGCGCGGGTACGCAGACATCGATCACAATCGACGGTCTCACGCTTGTCGATGGCGGCAACTACTTCATATCCGTTCGAGTGACTAACGGTGCGGGACTTGTCAGTCAGGTCGGGACCTCCAATGGGATCATTGTAGATCTGTCTCCGCCCTCACAGCCCACCGTTACCGATGACGGCGCATTCACCACGAGCGGTACACAGCTTCACGCGACGTGGGCTTCGTCGGACGCGCAGTCCGGCATTGCGAAGTACGAATACGCGATCGGGACGACTGCCGGCGGCGTCGAGACGCTGGGCTGGACCAACGCCGGTGTCTCGACCGACAAGACGATAACGGGCCTCACGCTCGTATCAGGCACGCGTTACTACATAAGCGTGCGTGCGACGAACGGAGCGGGGCTTGTGAGCAGCGTCGGCACGTCAGATGGGATACTCGTGGACGCCACTCCGCCAACGACGCCAGTGGTGATCGACGACGGCAGATACACGCTCAGCACGACGACACTGCACGCGACGTGGACGTCCGCCGATCCTGAGACGGGCATCACGTTGATCGAGTATTCCATCGGGACGTCGGCCGGCGGCTCCAACGTTATCGGCTGGACGGGCGTCGGGACCGCGACATCTGTTACCAAGTCAGGACTGACGCTGACGAGCGGCACGACCTACTTCGTGAACGTGCGTGCCACCAACGGCGTGGGACTCGTGAGCGCGGTCGGGTCGTCGGACGGAATTACGGTCGATACGACTCCGCCACCGGCTCCCGTGGTCACGGATGATGGCATATACACGTGTAATGCGGCGCAGTTGCACGCGAAGATGGCGTGTAATGACCCTGAGTCCGGCGTTGGTTCATACGAGTGCGCGATCGGGACGACGCCGATGGGCACTGACATTGTGAACTGGCGTGCCTGCGGGGCGGGTCCCGATGTGACGATAACCGGGCTATCCCTCAATACTGGGGTCACCTATTACTTCAGCGCGCGGGCTACCAATGGCGCTGGACTCGCCGGCCCCGCCGGCACGTCCGACGGCATCAAGGTGGACAACACGCCTCCTGTCATGCAGTCGGTTACGGACGATGGCGCGTATACCGCGTCGGCGACTACTCTGCACGGTTCCTGGAGCGCGGCCGACCCCGAGTCCGGGGTTGCGGGATATCGCTACTGCATAGGAACCGCGGCTGGTTCGAATAACGTTGCCGACTGGCTGGACGTCGGCGCGGCGACTCAGCATACGCGCACCGGTCTGTCGCTGACAAACGGCCAGACGTACTACATCACCGTCATTGCCACGAGCGGCGCAGGCGCTTCGAGCGCGCCGATGTCGTCCGACGGCATCAGAACAGACTTTACGCCGCCGTCCACACCGGTAGTGAGCGACACGGGCACCTACTGGGGCTACAAGACTAGCCTGTGGGGAAGCTGGACTTCGAGCGACTCCGAGTCCGGGATTGCCGACTGCGAGGTATCGGTGGGCACGACGCCGGGCGGGACGGAAGTCGCTGCGTGGAGGAACGTCGGATCTGTGACCTCGTATACTGTCACGGGACTGCATCTGTCCGACGGTGTGACCTACTACTTCAACGTCAAGACCCGCAATGGCGCCGGCGGCTGGAGCGCGGTCGGCAGCTCTGACGGCGTCGTGATCGACTCCACTCCGCCCACCACGCCCGTCGTGATCGATGACGGCGACACAACGGCTGTTTTGGACCGACTGCATGCTACCTGGCATTCGGAGGACCCCGAGTCCGGGGTCGTCGAATACAGCTACTGCGTGGGCACCAGCCCCGGGGCGACCGACGTTGTGGCCTGGACGAACGCGGGCACGAAGGAAGACGTGACGGTAACAGGCCTGACGATCGACCCCGTGCTGCGATATTACTTCTCGGTCAAGGCAAAGAGCGGATCCGGCGCGTGGAGCGCGACGGGATGCAGCGACGGCATCGGCTACACGTCAGGGGCTGCGATCTGGTCGAGGTTCCGAAACGACTCGCGCTGCCAGGGACGCGGTCTGTTCAGCGCAACCCGCACAAATGACCTTGGTTGGTCTGTGTTGACCGGGGGTCTTGTAGATTCCTCGCCGGCCATATCCGGTGACGGCACCACCTACATAGGGTCCTGGGACGGCAAGCTCTACGCGATCACGCAGAACGGCACGACGCGCTGGGCTGTGGACTTGGGATCGCCCGTAAGCGGATCGCCGTGTATCGCCGACGACGGCAGCATCCTCGTCGGCAGCCTCGACGGCAAAGTCACCTGCCTGAGCAAGGCGGGTGAGATCGTGTGGTCGTATTCGACCGGTGCGATGGTGTTCTCGTCGCCGCTGGTCAAGGACGGAACGGTCTACGTCGGCAGCCTCGACAAATCGCTTTACTCGATCGATCTCGCGACAGGCGCGAAGAACTGGTCATACGCCACGAGCGGGCCGGTGTGGTCGTCGCCGTCGATCGATGCGTCGGGGACGATCTACGTCGGCAGCGACGACGGCGCGCTCTACGCGATCAACCCCAACGGCACTCGCAAATGGAAGTATCTGACCGGCTCGTCAATCGTGCCCGCTCCGGCGATTGGATCGGACGGCGTAATCTACATCGGCAGCGGTGACGGCGCGATGTACGCGATCAATACCAACGGAACTTGCAAGTGGAAGTTCCAGACATACTGGCCGATTGATTCGTCGGCGGCCATCGGGCCGGACGGCACGATCTACTTCGGAAACGGTTACGATGGCGGCGACGGCGCGCTCTACGCGCTGAAGCCCAACGGGACCGAGAAGTGGCATATATATCTGCCCGGCGGAGGGATGACCGGTTCGCCGGCCGTCGATCCCACCGGCACTGTCTATTTCGGCACGTCGGACAAGAACGTCTACGCCTACAGCGCGGACAAGACCAAGCTCTGGGAGTTCGCGACGGGCGATTCCGTGGCGAGTTCGCCCGCGCTCGGCGCTGACGGAAGTGTGGTGTTCGGCTCCTACGACGGCAAGGTCTACTGCTTGCGCGATACGACGTCCAAGGACCTTACGCCGCCGACAACGCCCGTAGTGACCGTCCCAGTCCCGGCTATCGCTGTCGGAGATCCATTTGCCGCCTCGTGGACGGCATCCGACCCCGACAGCATGGTAGCGGAGTACACCTACGCTATCGGGACGACAGCGGGTGGCTCCGATGTGGCGGGTTGGACGAGCGCCGGCATCGAGACATCGATCAACCGCGACGATCTGCCGCTGCAGGCCGGGCGCGTCTACTACGTGTCGGTCAAGGCGCGCAATCCCTCTCAGCGCTGGAGTGACGTGGGTGTATCACCAGGCGTGACTGTGATCTCCGACGTGGCGCCGGGGACGATAGGCGGGCTGAAGACCTACGACGACGGCGTGCCGGTTTCAGCGACGGGCAAGACAGTCACGGGCGTGTTTGCTGATTGCTTCTTCGTCGAGGAATCGGACAGGACATCCGGCATCCGATGCGTAGAAGCCTCGACGGCGCTTCAGGCGGGCGATATCGTGGACGTTTCCGGAACGATGGGCACCGTCAACGGCGAGCGAGTCATCGCGGGCGCTGCCCACGTGTTGGTGATTCACGGCAAGGCCGCCAAGCCGCTTGGCGTTGTCGGCCGGAGCGTGCTCAAGCCCGTGCCCGACCTTCTGGGGCTGGAAGTGACGCTGTTCGGGCGCGTGACGGCCGTCGATGACGGATACCTCGTGATCGACGATGGCTCGAAGCTCGCGTCCGCCAGGAGAGCAGCAGGTATCGAGGTGCGCTGCGAGGGCACGCCAACGGTCGGAGGAAATCCGGTGGCAGTGGGGACGTGCGTGTCAGCCACCGGCAATCTCTGCCGGGAGATGTCGGGCAGCCAGGCGGTTGTGGTGCTGCGTCTGATACCAGGGAAGCTGCTCAGGTTCGACTAGCAGCCGCCGGATGAACTCGGCGCAGAGCGTAGGAGGCGTCTCCAGACGGCGATCTGCGAGCGTGACGCCAGTGGAATCTGGGTCTGGAGACCCCTCCTACACCACTTCATCCGGCTAGGCTGCCTCCGACAGCACAACCGATCAGTCGATGGGGTGGGGTCTCGCGATCGCCGCCCCATCCTTGCGTGCCGTTCACTTCGCAAGATGTAGCTCAGCATTGCCGAACTCTGCCATAATGCCACGACTAGAACCTCGACTGTCGCGCGTATGCCACAGCCAGTTACAGCACGTTAAAAAAGTCTGCCAAGCAATCGTTTACCGCCCTTTCGTAAGGGGGTAATACAGCACAGAGCCTGGGGGAACTTAATACCCGCATCTGTCACTGCCGATAGCTCGGGGGTAGTTGTTTGGCTTCCGAGCACCCCGTCAGGCCACTGAGTAGATCGCCGTGTTTCAGGATTTCCGCTTCGCTCGAATCCCGAAACACCCGGGTCACCGAGAACTCCGAGAGAAATGCATCTTAGGACCTTTTCGCGATACATTCCGGCAATACTGATCGCTGCTGCCGCAACCTGGCTCTACGCGGGCACCATGAAAGAGCTATTCGCGAGCTGGATGAGCGACGGCAACTACGCTCACGGGATCGTCGTGATTCCCGTTGCCCTTGCACTGGTCTATGCCAAGCGCGCGACGCTTGCAAAGACGCCTGTCCAGCCTGCTCCATTGGGGAATCTGCTGCTCGGGGTTGGCGTACTGATCTTCGCCTTCAGCAGGTGGTCCGATGTGACATTCCTGGCGGGGCTTTCGATGGTTGTGGTGATCGCCGGGTTGGTCTGGACGTTTGCGGGCTGGCGGATGCTGCGGGACGTGGCGTTTCCCATAGTGTTCCTGATGTTCATGACGCCTCCGCCCGACTTCTTTGTCGAGAAGATCGGGGCTCCGCTGCAGAGAGCGTCATGCCTCTACGCATCGATGATAGGCGGGCTGTTTGGTCTGGACTGCGAGAGCCACGGCGTGATGCTGCAGGCGAACGGGCTCACGTTCGAGGTGGACCTGCCCTGCAGCGGCATTCGGGCGATCAACTGCCTGAGCGCGTTCTCGGCGGTGTTGGCATATCTTGCCCGAACGTCGCTTCTGAAGCGAATGGCGATATTTCTGGCCGCGGTGCCGTTGGCGTTTGCGGCGAACGTGCTTAGGGTGCTGGTGGTGGTGGTGGTAGCGAACATCGACTCGCTCCAGCACGATGTGATGCGGTTCCACGACTTCAGCGGGCCGGTGGTCTTTGTGATGGCGCTGGCCGTAGTCATCTTCATGAAAAGGCGGTTTGAGTCAAGATGGCACGACGGAAAGTGTGCTACCTGACAGCGCTAGCGCTCCTTTTGGGAGCGGGGGCGTTCAATATGTGGTCCCGGGCGGACGAGGCCGGCGCGAGGGTCGTTTTCGACCCCGCGCCTCTGCCTGCCAGGATAGGGGAATGGAAGCACGTCGAGGATCTCAAGGCCGATGCGACGGTTCACCGGATGCTGGCTGAGGACGCTATGCAGTGGCGCACCTACGAGCACGATGGGCAGGTCGCCGACGTGCTCGTGCTCTACGGTCATCGCAAGCGTACGTTTCATCTGCCCGATTCGTGCCTTGCCGGGGCCGGCATCGAGATCAGGGCACGGCATGTCGTTGTCTTGACAATGCCCGACGGCTCAATGGTGCCATTCCAGGCGCTCATGCTGCAGAAGGACGACGTGTCCAGAGTCGCGCTGTACACATCCGTCGGTCCGAGCGGAAACCCCACAGACCTGCTCGGTCTGAACGCGGGCATGCTCTGGTGCAGGGTGCGCGGCCAGGGGCCTAAGGGCGCTGCCGTCAGGGTCATCGGTCCCATAGATCCTGACAAGCCGCTGGCCTCGCAGGCAATATGCGAGCTCGCAGTGGCAGCGCTTAAGGAAGTGTGCAAACGGGTCGAGTGTGCCGCGCCGGCGCAGGATCAGCCGGAAACGAGCTCTCTTCAGGAGGCGCCGCCATGGCCGAAGTGCTGACAGGGACACGGCCCCTCGAAAACGCCCAAGAACGGCTGGACAGCGCGACGCGTAAGCTGCTGCTGATCGTGGTGGCGTTTGCCCCGCTTGCTCTCATAATCGCCCTGCGCGCCGCTCTTGGGTTCGGGCAGTTGCAGTACCCTGGCGCTATGGACGCGGCACAGATGGCCCGCAATATCGAGGAAGGCAAGGGTCTTGTGACGAGCCAACTCACGCCGCTGTCACTCTATGCCACGGACTCGCGTGCGCCGATTCCTGACGTCACCAATCCGCCGCTTTACCCCGTGACGCTCGCGCTGCTGTTCGGGGCGTTCGGGGCGAAAGATTCGGTGACGATCGCGGCGTCCCTGGGGTTCTTCGCTCTCACTACTCTGATGGTGTTCCTTCTGGGGCGGAGAGCCTTCTCCCTGGCGGCGGCTGCAATTGCGGCCGTGCTGTTCGCGACACAGTTCGAGGTTGCCAAAGTTGCCGTGAGTGGATCATCGGGGATGATGGCGGCATTCCTGGCGGTGTGGTTCTGGTACGTGCTGACCGCGCCGGGTGAACACGGACCGCGTCACTACGCTAAGGCTGGAGCGCTCTTCGGATTGGGCTGCCTCGCACACTACGGATTCGCGCTGCTTCTGCCTGCCGTGCTGGTGTATGTCTGGTTTGCCGGCGCACGGCGAAAGGGACTTGGGGTCGTGTCGTTCGCCGCGGCGGCCTTGGTCGTCGCAGCGCCGTGGCTTGTGCGCAATGCTCTCGTTACCGGGAACCCGGTGTTCACAGCCTCGCTGTACGACATCCTGATGAACACGGATTTCTATCCGGCCTATTCCGTGCACAGAACGTTTGGGGAACTGCCGTCCCCGATCGGTTTCGCGATAACCCACGTTCCGATGCTTGCATCCAAGCTGTTGGGTGGCCTGTTGCAGCTCTACTACCAGTGGCCACAGCAGATCGGGCTTTACGTCCTTCCGTTCTTCGTGCTCGCCCTGTTCGTGAGGTCGAAAGATCGGGCTGCTATCGCGGCGCGAAGGCTCCTGGTTGCGTGCGCGTTGATCTGGACACTGGCTGTAGCCCTGGGCGACCAGGCCGCTGAGCACTTGATAGGGCTGATACCGATCATTGTGGTATTCGCGGCCGGTTCGATGCTCAATGTCACCAACCGGCTGATCAGTTCTCCTCTCCGCGCGACCGCACTGGTCGTCGCGATCGTGATCTTTGCGGCGCTGCCGACATGGCTGGCGCTCGCTCGCAACGTCACGCCCGCCCCACCTGGCATTCCCGCGATGTTTGCTGATATGGACGGATTTCTGCCCAAGAATGCAATAGTCGCTTCGGACTGCCCGTGGGCCGTGGCGTGGTACGGCCGCAGGTCGGCCGTCTGGTTCCCCTTCGACCCCAGGCAACTCGCTCAAATGGAGGGAAAACTCGGACGGGTGGACGCGGTATTCATCTCTCGCTACGCCGGGTCGTTTGCTTCGGTGGACCCCGCGGCGCTGGCGAAGCTGCTCACCCAGGAGGGAGCAGGCTATGATTTTCACGTCGGCCGTTCCTACGGGGAAGGGGGCGTGCTCCTTGTTAGGTAGGGGAGACGACTGGTGGAGAGCCGCTGACTCGGCCTCGATGTGCGACAACTGTACCAGCACTACTCAAGGAGGTGAACTTGGTGCCTATAAAGACGAAGTATCTTGTGCTGGCTGTGGCCTGTAGCCTGGCACTTTGCGCTGGGGGCGCTATGGCGAATCCCGACCCAGCTCCTGTTTGGAGTGACCTCTCCATAGCGAACAACTACGGGCACGTGGACTTCACCTATAATTCCGGCACGAACACGTATACGTTTACCGTGTTCAACGACCAGACCGGCACCGGTGAGAAGATCGGAGGCTTCGCCGTGTATCCCACGGTGACCCTCAGCGGGGTAGTCCCCGTAGTAGAGGGTCCGCCTCCGACAGGATGGATGGCCACAGGATGGGAAGGCCCTGTGACATCGCTCGGCCCGACGTTTGGGAATGTGCGAGATGGTTTTGTGACTACCAACAGCATTTTCAACATCGCGCCATCGGGCTCGAAGGGAGGCTTCACGATGCAGTGGACCGGAGGTCAACTGCCGACGAACCTCGACTTCGGCATTCTTGTGGTGAGGCCCACCGGTTCGTTCTGGGCGGCGGCAGGTCCTGGACCTTGCGCGCCACCGATACCGGATGCCAGCACTTTGGCGCTGGCTGGGTCGGGAGCATTACTGGCGCTGCCCGCGCTGAGGCGTAGACGCGTCCTGGCGTAGGCTGATCGCCGGGTTCCGGGTGGTGATTCATGGATCTCCACCCGGAACCGATTCGGGGCAAATAAACGAGAACTGAGGACTATGTATGGACGCCTGGCGCGTATACAATGCGGCAAGAAGACACAAACACCTGGTCATGCTGTCAGTTTTGGTGGCGGTGGCAGGGGCGGTGATCGTTAGCCTGTTCCTGCCGAAGTACTATGTCGCCACAACCACACTGCTGCCCTCGGAGGTAGTGATTCGTCAGAATCTCCAGCCCCAGACCGACGCGGCGGGCGGCCCGCCCTCGGATGTGGCCGCCAGTTCGCGCGACAGCCGGGTTGCGAACCTGGTTGTGCTGGCGAAGAGCAGGACAATCGCCGACAAGGTCTCGGGTCGCGTACATATCAGTCCCGAGTCTCTCGTCCGGTCCATAAGCTGCGATCGGATCTACAATTCCGAGAGTGGAATCGGCACTGATATGATCGGGATCACCGTGCGGATGTCGAATCCAGCCACCGCGGTTGAGGTCGCTAACGTGTGGGCAGAGGAGTTCATCAAGTTTCAGGAAGAGGTGTCCCACCGCGAGGCGGTCCGCACTCGTGAGTTCCTTGAAGACCTGACGCGCAAGTCCAGAGCCCAACTCGATGCTTCCGCCAGCGATCTTGCCCTCTTCCGCAAGCAGAACCGGATCGCCGACCTGCCCGCGGAGATAAACGCCGCGTTCACCGAGTTGGCCCCGCTGAGGTCCGAGCGCGATGAGATGCGTGCCCGCGTCGCGGATGTCACGGCAAGGCTCGCCGTTCGCCGCAGCCAGGCGCGATCTCTGGCCCCGACTGTATCGGTTCGTTCCAATGAGCCTCCGGTCGCGACAATCGACTCGCTGAGGGCGTCCATAGGCCAGGCGCGCGCCGATCTGGTCAGGCTGAGCCAGACATACACGGACGACTACTACCGCATCAAACAGCTCAAGCAGCAGATCTCCGCCGCACAGGCTGAGATCGACAGGCAGCAGGCCCTCAAGGAGCCGGTTGTGCGCACCGTGGACGACCCGAGTTACCAGAGAGTCACGGGAGAGATCAAGGATCTCGAGGCGGATGCTCGGGCCGGCAGCGCGCGACTGGCGCGATTGGACAGCCTGATTGCCGAACGCGAGTCGAAGATGGGCGGCTATTCCTCCGTCGACCTCGGACTCTCAAGCAGAAGGCGTGCCTACGACGAGGCGGCCAGGCGGTATGAGACGATGGCCGCACAGGTTCACAGTGCGCGCATAAACGAAAGGCTCGCCGCCGAAGCCGGCGCGATCAAGCTCATCGACGCTGCTCGTTCGGCCGATGGACCGCTGCGCGCCGGGCCGTCGTTGATCCAGCTAGTGCTCAGCGCGATCGTGCTGGGGCTTGTTGTGGGGCTGGGCGTCGTGGTCACTGTGGAGACGCTGGACACGCGCGTGCGCACCGCCACGGACGCTTCGGAACTCCTCGAACTGCCAGTCTCGGGGATCATTCCTAAGGTCCCAACGCGAACCGACCGTCCCACGTCGCGACTTATTACCCAAACCTCGCCAATGTCGCCGTTTGCCGAGTCCTATCGGTTCCTGGCTACCGAGCTCCTGCTCGACACGCGCGAGGGGGACATAAGATCGATAATGGTGGCGACCGCCAAGCCCGCGCAGGGAGGCACCTCCACTATCTGTAACCTGGCCGTCACACTCGCCCAGGCAGGGCGGAGGGTCGTGCTGATCGATGCGGACCTTCGACGTCCGAGTCTGCACAAGCTGTTCCGCGTGCCCAACGATTTCGGGCTTGCCGATCTCTTGCGGAACGGAGCCACGATCGACAAAGGCATGAAGAGCACGTTCGTCGAGGGACTAGCGCTTATCACCGCGGGAACCGATATCCACAACCCCTGGGCGCTGCTGCGAAGCGCTCGACTCCAGAAGCTTGTCGAGGAGCTCAAACACGTTGCCGACTACGTGCTGGTCGATGTGCCCAGCGCGATAGTCTTCGCGGACGCGGCAACGGTCGCTTCGGCGGTGGATGGCGTCCTGGTGGTGGTGCGGGCGAACGAAGCGCCGCGCGGCTCCGAGTTCCAGATCAAAGGCCTGCTCAACAAGGCCAATCCCAACATTCTCGGAGTTGTGCTGACTCAGGTCGCGCCAACCGACGTCGATAGCTGCCACTACTATGCTCACTATTACTCGACGCCTAATGTGCTGGACTCTGCTCAGTCCAGGCGGAGCAGGCCGCCGGACGAAAGACTTATAGCTGCCCGTGACGCAGCGGGCGGCGACGAGGATGACTATGCGCTAGACGACTAGCCGGGGAGGACATGAGATGCCGGTATTACGTCAACCCACTCAGCGACGCGCTTCTCCAGGGCGAGCAGCGGCCAAGCGCGGGCGCGGCTCGGCCGGGCGTAGGGAAGATGCCCGGCCGGCAGCGAGGCGCGTGATAATCGTTGGCGTCAGCGGGAAAGCCAGATCGCTGGCCGAGGCGCTTCTGGCGTCCAGGGAACCTGCGTACGAGATTGTCGGGTTCCTCGCTGAAGACGGCGCGGACGCAGTGAAGGACATGGAGGTCCTCGGGAGCGCCGCGGAGATGTTCGAAATCGCCGAGCGAATGGAGGTGGATGAGATCATCGTCGCCTCTATGCCCGGCTGGATCGAGAGGCTGGCCGAGGCCGTATCGGCGAATGGTCACGGACATCCGCGAATCAGGCTCGTTCCGAGTGTGTACGAGACCATGGTCAGCAACCCGAAGCTGTCAAGGGTGAGCGATCTGCCTTTGGTGACGCTCAACAGCGAGCGGTCAGCGTGCGCGCGGTTTCTGAAGCGTTCCTTCGATATCGCATTTTCGTCGGTCGCACTGGTCGTCTGCGCGCCCGTTATGCTGCTGGTCGCGCTGCTAATGAAGCTGACGTCTCGCGGGCCGGTGCTGTACAGGCAGGCGAGGGTCGGTGTCGGTGGGAACGAGTTCATGCTCGTCAAGTTCCGGACGATGGTTGCGAACGCCGAGGCCGATACGGGGCCTGTGTTGGCCAGCCCCAGCGACGAGAGGATAACCGGCGTCGGGCGCGCTTTGCGAAGGTTCAAGATCGACGAGATCCCGCAGTTCTGGAACGTGCTGCGAGGCGATATGAGCGTGGTGGGGCCGCGGCCGGAACGCTTGTGCTTCGTCCAGCAGTTCAGCGAGTCGATTCCCGGCTACAGTGCGCGACACCAGGTCAGGCCCGGCATCACCGGCCTCGCGCAGGTCTATGGCAACTACACAACCGACCCTGAGATCAAGATCAAGTACGACCTCCTGTACGTCTACGGCGGTTCGCTGCTAACTGATCTTAAGGTTTTGGTATTGACTATTCCGGCAATGATAAAGGGCACATGAACATCCTGACTGTAGACCTTGAAGACTGGTTCCAGGTATCCAACCTCGAAGGGCGGGTGCCGCGCGAGGCGTGGCCGCACTGCGAGTTGCGGCTCTGGCACAACACGGAACGGCTGCTCGCAATGCTGGACGACGCCGGCGCGAAGGCGACATTCTTCGTTCTGGGCTGGAATGCCGACCGCTGCCCACTGCTGATCAGCCAGATCGCGAACGCAGGCCACGAGATCGCAACCCACGGATGGGAGCATCGGCTCATATACAACATGAAGCCCGAGGAGTTTCGGGAGGACCTGCGACGTTCGATAGGCGCCATCGAGGACGCGGCCGGTGTGGAAGTGCGCGGACACCGGGCCGCATCGTTCTCGATCACCGAAGACTGCCTATGGGCACTGGATGTGCTCGTTCAGGAGGGGATTCGGTACGATTCCAGCATGTTCCCCATCAAGCACGACCGCTACGGTGTTTCGCGTCGGTGGATGGAAGGTCGCGACGTGATAACCGATTCTGGATCGATCGTGGAAGTGCCCATCACCGTCTGGCCTGCGATGGGCACGAACGTGCCGTTTGCCGGCGGTGGCTACTTCCGACTGCTGCCATACGGCGTTGTGAAGCGGATCACCCAGGCCATCAACCGGGCAAACAGGCGCGTGGTGTTCTACTTCCACCCGTGGGAGATGGACGAAGGCATACCCAGAGTGAAGCTCGGCCTGGCGAGGGGACTGAGGTCGTATCTCAACATCGGCGCCAACGCCCACAAGCTCTCCTGCCTGCTCAAAGACTTCCGGTTCATTCCCGTTCGCGATGCCCTCAGGCAGGACGATCTGCCCGTTCGTACGCTCCGGCACGCGTCCGGCGAGCGCTGGCTCCTGGTCTAGGTGGCGTCCTATGGCACAAACCGTAGGCGTCATCATTCCGAGCTACAACCGGGCGGGCATACTGACTGACGCCATCGAGAGCGCGCTTTCCCAGGACTATCGGCCACTGGAAGTCGTGGTCGCCGATGACGGATCGGCCGACGACACCGTCAGCGTCGCTTCGCGCTACGATATTACGGTGATCGCGAGCGATCACCTCGGCCCTCCGGGCATCCGAAACGTTGCCTCACTCTTCACGTCGGCTGACTATCTCGCGTTTCTGGACGCGGATGACGTGTGGACTGATGGTTCGCTTTCTCGACGGATGGAGCTATTCCAGCGTGACCCGGAGATAGGGCTGGTATTCGCCGATGCCGGCGTGCTGGACAGTGCTACGGGCGAACCGGCCGGGCGTTACTTCGACGGACGCGAGGAGCTGTCGCTGATCGAGACCGCGCCGTTGGGCGACGACTCTTTTCTGATCGTCTCCGACCCCATTCCGGCTCTGCTCGCGCGCTCGTTTGTTATGACGAGCACCGTGATCGTGCGGCGCGACGTCTGGGATGAGGTCCGGGGTTTCGACGAATCCCTGCAATTCGCCGAGGACCTCGATCTGTGGCTTAGGATTGCCGAGCGCAGCCGGCTGGCATTCACGAAAGACGTGGCAGCCCTGTACCATAGACGAGAGGACAGCAACTCGCGCAAGCGGCGGTTCGTGACACTCGAGTCAGTGAAGGTCTGGACAAAGCATCGAGCGCGCTACGAGAGCGCATACCCAAAGCTCCATGGTTTCTTCGCGGCGAACCTCGGGGCATGGGCGTACGAAGCCGGGCTGATCGCGGCCGGTGAACGCGACCGAAGGCTCGCCCGCGAGTACTTTGCGACCGCTATCCATTGCCTGCCGACGTATCGACGGGCGTGGGCAGGATACGCCAGAGCGCTTCTTGGCAGATAGAGGACTGGGTTCTTGGATTTCCGCAGGCTGCTCAAGCATACGCTGATCTACGGCTCCGGGGTCTGGGCCGGGAAGCTGATCGGGTTCGTGATGATCCCGATCTACACCCGCGCGCTCAGGCCGTCGGACTACGGCGTGTTGGAGCTGATCAGCCGTACCACCGACGTCATTTCGTTGGTGCTGGGCATGGGTATCGCGTCGGCGCTGCTGCGGTTCTATGCGGACGGCAAGAGCGACAAGGAGCGCGCGCGGGTGGTCAACACGGCCATCGCGTTCGCCGGAGGAACCGGGATCGCGGCTGCGCTTGTCTTAGGCGCCTGTTCGTCGGCGATCTCGGGGCTGATGTTCAGCTCGGCGGGGTATGGGCTGTGTGTTCGGCTGGCACTGATAGCGATGGGCCTGGAGCTCTCCATCGCCGCTCCGATGGCAATGCTCCGAATCCACGAGCGTTCGGTGCTCTACGCCGCCGTGGTCGTGGGGCGCGTGTTGGTCGCGCTGACACTCAACATTTACCTCGTCGTCTTCCTGAGGATGGGCGTGATGGGTGTCATGATCAGCAACCTGATCGGCGTCTCGCTGGTCTTTGCCGTTCTGATAGGGGCAGTCGGGAAGAGCTGGCGGCCCAGGATTGACTTGCGCCTGCTGCGGGCCATGCTGGCCTATTCACTGCCGCTTGTGCCGTGCTCTTTCGCCATGTTCGTTCTCAACTTCGGGGACCGCTACTTCTTGAGGGCGTACTGGGGGCTGCAGGTGCTGGGAGTCTACTCGCTGGGCTACAAGCTGTGCATGGTGATGCCGGGCGTGGTGATGGAGCCCATCGGGCTGGCTTGGTCCGCGGTCGTGTTTACGCTAGCCGACCGCGAGGACTCCGGCCGGATCTACGCCCGGTACTTCAACGCGTTCATGTTCTGCGTGGTCTTTCTTGGGCTGTGGCTGTCCGCGATCTCGAGGGACCTGGTGAAGGTGATGGCCGACCGGTCGTATTGGGACGCGTACCGGATAGTGCCGGTCGTGATGCTCGGGCTGACGGCGTGGGCCGCGTCGAGCGTGTTCGAACTCGGGACGCTGCTGGCGAAGCGGACGTACTATCGCACGCTCGGGCATCTGGTGTCGGCCGTCGTCGTGACGGCGGCGTATGTGCTGCTGATTCCACGGTACGGCGCGATAGGAGCCTCGTGGGCGACCGTGGTTGGGTTTGGCGCGATGGCGATGGCGACTTACGTGTTTTCGCAGAGGCTGCATCCGATTCCTTACGATCTTCGCCGCGCGACGATGCTGCTGGCAGTGGCCGGTGGGTTGTATGGCGCGTGTCACCTGCTGCCGGGCGCGGGGCTCGCGCTGGTGGCCCCAAGGACGCTTATCGTGCTGAGTTGTCCGCTCATCCTGTATCTGCTGGGCTATTTCGAGCAGGACGACATAACCGCCGTCAAAGGAGTCGTCAAGTCGGCTCTCCACAGGGCTGCCGGGGCGGTGGGGAGGGCCTGATGCCAAAGGTCAGCGTCATCATCACGGCCTACAACTACGGTCACATGCTTGGTGAGTCGATGGACTCAGTGCTGAGCCAGGACTACGGCGACTTCGAGCTGATCGTAGTTGATGACGGCTCGACGGACAATACCGCCGAGGTGGTCGCCGCGTACGGCGACCGCGTCCGCTATGTCCTGCAGGACCATGCGGGGATAGCGGTCGCCCGGAATTTCGGCATCGCTGAGGCGAGGGGCGATCTGATCGCTTTCCAGGACGCCGACGACGTTTGGGCGCCAAACACGCTCTCACTGCGCGTGCGCGCTATGGAGCGCCATCCCGAGCTTGGCATGGTCTTCGGCGATGCGGCAGTCGAGCAGGACGGCGAAACGCTGTTCTCATCGTTTCTGAGCCAGCGCAGGGCGCTGATGGACCTCAGGACAGTCGCGGACGGTGGCGACTTGCGGATCATCGACGAGAGCGCGTTTCCGGCGCTGCTTCGGGAGCGGTTCATACCCATCCCCACTGTCACCATTCCCAAGCGTCGGTTCGACGAAGTTGGTCCGTGGGACCCGGGCGTCGAGGGGGTTGAGGACTATGAATTCTATCTGCGGTTGTCGAGACGGTTCAGACTTGGGTATATCGACAGAGTGCTGGTAACCTGCCGGATCCACGGCGCGAATGTAAGCTGCGACGTGATCTCGCAAAACGAGCGGCGCATAAGGCTACTGCGCCGGTTTGAGAACGATCCGAGCCTTTCAGGAAGCGACAGGCGCAGCCTGCGCCGCCGTCTATCCGAGATGTACGTAGAGTCCGCCTGGCATCTTAAGCAGGCCGGCCTGCTGTCGCGTGCCCGCGAGGATTATCTGCGGGCGTGGTCGCGTAACAGGACGAATTGCGGTACGCTGCTGCGCTGTGCCGCCACACTGCTCCAACGTCGTGCGAAAGGGAATACTTCGTGACTCGCCGGATACTGCTGGTGACACATCATTTCCCGCCTTCAACCGTGGCGGCGTCTTTCAGGCCGCTTCGGCTGGCTAAGTACCTGCCGGAGCTGGGCTACAAGGTATGGGTCGTCTCGGCCACGCGGGGTTCGTACCCGCGTGGCCGCACCGATTCGAAGCTTACGAACGAGATACCGACTTCTGCTCACGTGACCCGGATCCCAAATCTCAACCCGCTGTTGTGGTATGAGCGCCGGGCCTCGGCACGAAAAGCGAGTGCTGAAGCGTCGGCAACCGCGGCAAGAAGACGTCATTCCGAGCACGGCGAAGAATCTCGGGGATCTCTCGCCGCGCTCAGAATGACAATGGCCGAACTTGCCAAGTTCCCTGACATCGACGCGCCCTGGGCCGCGGCGAGCCTGGTCCCGGCGCTCTATCTTGTGCTGCGCAACCGAATCGACGTGATCTATTCCAGCGCGCCGCCGTTCGGAGCCCACCTGCTCGGGCTTGCGCTCAAGAAGATTACGGGCAGGCCGTGGATCGCTCATTACGGCAACCCCTGGACGGCGAATCCGTCGATCAGCTGGAACCGCGCTGTGTTCAGGCGAGGATGCGAGAGCTTGGACCGCGCGATAGTCCGGCGTGCAGACGCGGTTCTGGTCCTGGACGAGATACTGGCGGATTGCATTCGCGACCTGGGACGCTCAGAGCGCGTATACGTGCACCCAAACGGCTTCGACCCCGCGCACTTCTCGCCGACCGACATGCCCTCGGGCAAGTTCACGACCACATACGCCGGATCGCTGTATAACATGCACGATCCGAGTGTGATCTATGACGCCCTGTCGCTGATCGAGCGAGACGATCCCGCGGCGCGCGCCGACATGCGCGTCGTATTCGCCGGGCCTCCGCAAGACGACCCGCTGCGCGCCGGAGCGCCGCGTGACATCGAGTTTCCCGGCCCGCTGGGACACGCCGAGCTGGCACGTCAGCTCAACGATTCACATCTGCTGTTGGAGTTCCTAACCGCGTCGGCGGGCCAGAAGTTCACAGTTCCGTGCAAGCTGTACGAGTATATGGCCGCGCGAAGGCCCATACTCGCCGTTACGCCGGAAGGCCCGCTTTCCGACGAGGTTAGGAGGCTCGACCTCGGCAAGGTAGCGTCGTGCGACGATCCCGCGGCCGTTGCTCGTGCCATGATGGAGTTCTATTCAGCGTATAAGGCGGGCAGGCTGCGTGCCCCCAATAACGCCGGCATCGACGGATACTCCGCGCCGAATCAGGCCCGCGAGTTCGCGCGAGTAGTCGAGGAAGTGTGCTCCGGGCAGAGCCGTGAGCCGGTAGGCGTCTGTGGGAGGTCGCAATGAGGGAGCGCAGGCCCGATCTCAGCTTGAACATAGCCGACACGCACGTGCCCGGCTGGATGGTTGGCCTGGGCGTGGTCGGGGTCTGCTTTATCGGGGGGCTGTCGCTGGCCTGGATTCCGCCGGACCTCGTCCTGGGGCTGACGATCATAGGGGTACTCGCGGCGATAAGCGTGCGATGGCCCTACGCCGGCCTGATCATGTACATGTGCATGGAATACCTGCGGCCCACCGAGCGCCTCCCGGTGCTTGCGCCGCTGCACCTTACAAGAGTGGTCGCGATGTTCGTGCTTATCGGCTGGCTTTGGAGGCGAAGGCGCGACGGTTACGACCTGTGGGTGCGCGCGCCCGAGAACACAGCCGTGCTGCTGTTTCTGTCGGCCGCGGGTGCATCCGTCCTCTTCGCGTTCTGGAAGGCGATTGCGTTTGACACCACTATCGATGTTGCGCGAATGGCGGTAGTTCTGATCCTGATCGAAACCATAGTCAATACCCCCAAACGCATGGCCGGCTTTATGCTCACGTTCGTGCTCCTGAACGTATTCGTCAGCGCGGAGCAGTTGATCCATTACGCTACGTCGTCGTCGTCGGGCGGCTTGGTGAGGGCGGCGGGCCAAGGCGCGTTTCTTGGTGAGGACGGCGACTTCGCACTAGCGATGTGCGTAGCGCTGCCGTTCGTCTACTACCTGGCCTGGAGCAAGATCAGCCCCGCCCTGCGCGTGCTCAGCGGCATCGCCGGAATAATGATGCTGTGCTCGATCATGGCCACCGGTTCGCGCGGAGGTGTTGTCGGGTTGCTCGCCGTGCTGTTCGCGCTCGCCCTCCGCAGCAAGAGGCGGCTCCTGGCCGCCGTGGCGATATTCGCGGCGATCTCCGTGGTCTGGATGCTGTCTCCGACCGCATACAAGAGCCGGGTCGCCACGATCTCATCATCCCACGAACGCGACCTTACAGCCCAGAGCCGAATGATCTCCTGGAGAGCGGCGAGAGAGATGTTTGCCGATCACCCGCTGCTTGGCGTGGGGGCGGGCAACTTCATGTCCGCGTTCGTGGGACGATACGGTGGCGCGTATAGCTGGAGCAGGACCGCACACAACGTGTTCTACCAAACGGCGGCCGAGCTTGGGATATGCGGGCTTGTGACATTCGCTGCAATGCTGCTGTGTGCGTTTGGCCGCAGCCTCACCCTCAACGCGCGGCTCGTGCGCGCGGGGTTGGGCGATACGCCGGTCGCCGCATACTCCGCGGCGCTGTTCCCGGCTGTGCTGGGTTTCCTGGTGTCGGGCTCGTTTCAGACGCCGCTCTACTATCCTCACATCTATCTGCTTGCCGCGCTTGGCGTGGCTCTGAACAACATCGCCGCACCGGCGCTCAAAGAGCGCGAAGCGGTGGAGGTTCCGCAGACCAAATGGAAAAAGCGGTTGGCGCAGCAGTACAGGTGAGCTCGGAGTTCAGTGACGCCGAGTGGGCCGGTTTCGTCGTGTCGGCAGCCGGAGCGACTCACTCCCACCTGATCTGTTGGCACAACCTCATCCGCGATGTCTTCGGCTACGAACCGGGCTATCGGGTTGCGCGTCGTGACGGGCGGATATCAGGCGTGCTGCCGGCCTTTGTGGTGACGAGCCCGCTGCTCGGCCGCCACATCATCTCTGTCCCGTTTCTCAATTCGGGCGGGATATGCGCCGTTGACGAGGCCTCTCATGCGGCGCTGCTTGCGGAAGCGACCGATATGCTGCGTACCTGCCGCGCGCGGCACTTCGAGATGCGATGTGACTACCCACCGCGTCCGGGCATTGTCGCCCGCGAACACAAGGTGCGGATTGTCCTCGACCTGCCGGGCCGTGCAGACCAGCTCTGGGCTTCGCTGCGAAGCGAGATCCGCAACCGTGTCCGGCGCGCCGAGAAGGAGGGTTTGGGCGTCGAGTTCGCTTCATCCGACGTCGACGGCTTCTACAGAGTGTTTTCGGAGAACATGCGCGAGCTTGGGGTCCCAGCTCATCCTCGCCGGTTCTTTGAGGCAGTGCTGGCCGGTGTCGCATCTTCGGAGCTTGTCACCATCAGCGACGGTTCCGAAACTATTGGGGGGGCGATTCTGGTTTGGTTTCGGGATAAGGTCGAGGTACCGTGGATATCGTGCTCGCGCCGTTACTTCGAGAAGTGTCCGAACAACCTGCTGTATTGGGAGCTTATGCGGCACGCATGCGAGCGCGGCTTTCGCGTGTTCGACTTTGGTCGATCCAGCCCGGATACTGGACCGGCGGTCTTCAAGATGAGGTGGGGAGCCCGGGCGGAGCAGCTCTACTGGCACTATGTCCTGCCGGATGGAGCCGCCCTCCCTGACGAGACGGGCTCAGCCAGCCCCAAGTTCCGATTGGCGTCAGCTATATGGAAGCGCATGCCTCGCGCGATCACCAACTCACTTGGCCCGCGCCTGATCGCTCACTTGCCCGGATGATGAACTCAAGGCGCGCGATCTCGAACATGATGGAGTGGACAGGCGCAAACGGTCGCGTCCTGGCCGGACTCAGAGACTCGGTGACGGTGCTGTGCTACCACCGTGTGCTCGATCCGGACGATCCGGTACGCCCCGGCATTCATCCCGCACTTGTGACATCGACTCACGTCTTTGAACGGCAGATGGAGACCATCGCCGCGCGACTCAACCCGGTGACCCTGAGCGCCGTCGTGCGGTGGCTCGACGGTGAGGACGCGATCCCGCCGAGGGCTGTCTTGGTTACTTTCGACGACGGCTGGATCGATACGTACACCAACGCCTATCCCGTGATGCGGCGGGAGGGAATCCCGGGCGTCGTATTCCTCGCGACCGGCTTCACGGACACGAAGCAGCGACAGTGGGCGGATATCGCGTACGAAACCGTCGCCACGCGCGCCGGCCACGCCGCAGCCGCGAGGGAAGTCGAGCGTCTGAAGGCGGTCGCGGCCTGCTCACGGCCGGTGGCGCCGGTTGAGTCGGAATCGCCGGTGAACCTTGGTTGGCCCCAGGTTCAGGAGATGGCCGCTGGCGGCTTCGAGTTCGGTTCCCATACCCGGAGCCACATGATCCTGCCGTGCGAACCTGATGACGACATCGCCCGCGAACTGCGATCGTCAAGGGAGGACATTGCAGCCCGGCTCGGTTCAGCGCCAGTGTCCTTCGCCTATCCTGACGGACAGCACGACGAACGGGTCGCGGGTTTGGTCGAGCAGGCCGGGTATCGGGTCGCGTTTACGTGCGACGAAGGGTTGGTGACGCGGCAGACCCCGCGATTGGCAATGCCGAGGCTGGGAATTCACGACGGTGTCAGCACCGACTCGAACGGCGAGTCCTCCCAGGCGATGTTCACAACGCACCTCGCCGGCACGATCCCGCGGCGGTATAGGAGGCGCGCACGATGAGAGCACTGGTACTCGACGGAGACAGTCGCGCCGCGCTCTCGATCGTGCGATCACTAGGCCGGCGTGGAATTCACGTGGTAGTGGGGTCCGAGGACAGATGCTCGCTTGCCGGGCGCTCGCGGTTCTGCTCGGGCAGCCTGGTCTACCCCTGCCCGAGGGCGACTCCGCGCCAGTTCGAGGACTGGCTGGTCTCCACCCTCGAACTAATGCCGGAAACCGTGCTCTACTTGTCGAGTGACATCACCGTGTCACTAGCGGGCAGGTGCCGCGAGCGGCTGCCTGAAGGCGCGCGCTGTCTTCTCCCACCGCGGGAGTCGCTGGAGACCGCGCTGGACAAGTCGGCGACACTGGCTCTCGCGGCAAAGCTGCACGTTCCGACACCGAGATCGGTCGAGGTCACGCGGGGGCAGTTGCTCAGCGGCTTTTCCTACCCAGTGGCGATAAAGGCGGCGCAGTCCGACCTGCCCTACCGCTATGCCACCACCTACGCCTCGGACCAGAGCGAACTCACTGTAGTCCTCGACGAAGTGCTGCGAGAGAGCCCCGCCGCGCTAGTGCAGGAAGTGATCCCGGGACAGGGAACGGCCATATTCTCGCTATTCAGGTCCGGTCGGCCACTGGCGGCATTCGCTCACCGCCGCGTTATCGAAAAGCCGCCGTGGGGTGGTGTGAGCGCGCTCTGCGAGAGCATCGAGCCCCCGCCGGACGCGCTTGCGTACGCACTGGACATGCTATCGGCTCTGGATTGGCACGGTCCCGCGATGGTGGAGTTCAAACGTAACGCGGACGGGGTCCCGTGCCTGATGGAGATCAATCCGCGCTTTTGGGGTTCGCTCGAGCTTGCTGTCCGGTCCGGCGCGGACTTTCCGTATCTCGCGTGGCGGTTGGCGCAGGGCGAGCCGTTCGAAACGCCATCCATACGTCCGGCCGCGAATCGCTGGGTGCTTGGAGAGATCGACAGCCTCACGACGGCACTTATCAGCGGCGTGCCGGGACGATCGCGGATCGCGGAGGTGGGCGCTCATCTGCGAGGGCTTCGGTACGGCCCTAGCTGCGAGGTCGAGCGGCTGAGCGACCCAGGGCCTGCGCTATACGAATACGCGACGTGGTTGCGGACATCGGCCAGACGTTTCGCCGCACGATGGAAAGGAGGCGCCGCGCGATGGGGCAGGATGAGCGCGCCAGAGGGGTAGTTCACATCCACAGCGGCTTCTCCGGGGACGGTCTTCTTGGCGTGGAGGAGATTGCCTCGCTGTGTGCGGAGCGCGGGCTGTCGTTTGCCGCCCTGACGGACCACGCGGAGGACGTCGATGAGGCGGCCATGCGAGATATGGTCGCGGCCTGCGATGAGCAGACCCGCGCTGGTTTCACGGCAATCCCGGGCCTCGAGCATCGCCTCACCGAGCACGTGCACATACTCGCTGTCGGCCAGCGTCGGCTCGTAGAGAGCGACTCGACGGTCGGTATGCTCGAGGCCGTTGTGCGCGAAGGCGCCGTCCTGGTGGCGGCTCATTGCACGGCGGACACCGATCTTCCACCGAGGGTGCTTGAAATTCTTACGGCGGTGGAAATATGGAACGTGAGCCGGCATACGCGGTATCTGCCCACGCGCGACAGCATCGCGGCTTACCGGCACTGGTCGCGCGCGTATCCGCATCTGTCGGCCATAGGCGGGCTGGATATGCATACAGGCTGCGAGTGGGGCTGCGAGGTGGTCCTGTCAGTCGGTCGCGCCTCGACGCAGGATGCCGTGCTGGACGAATTGAGGGCCGGCAGGTTTCGCACGAAGGGCAGTCTGACATCATTCGGTTCCAGGCCGTCGGGCGGAATTCGCGACTTCATATTTGCTGCCGGCGACGCCTTGGCAGGAGCCCGCGATGCCCGTGACCGGGTCCTGCGTTGAGCAACTATGTCTAGTAAGAACGCTGAAACGTTAACAATCCTATACCTCATAGAAAGCGCCGGAAGGGGCGGGGCGGAGACCGTGGTGGTTGCCCTCGCCTCGCCGCGCGGCAAACGCGCGCGTGTTGGGTCTCTGCGGCAGGGCTGGATGTGGGACAGGCTGAGCGAGAGCGAAGTCGCTTGCGAGGTTCTATCCTACCATCCGCGTTCCGACATGATCCTGGCCTACAGGATTGCCCGGCTGATCGAGCGGACCCGCCCGGATGTTGTTCACTGCCATTGCTTCACGATGAACGTCGCGGGCGCGCTGGGCTCGGCGATTGCCGGGGTCCCCTCCATCGGGACTGTGCACGGCGCGATCTATGATCTCGACACAAGGCCTCGTCGAATGGCGTACAGGCTGGCCGGAAAGCTCCACAAGCGCGTGGTCACCGTCTCGAACTACTTGCGCGAGGAACTGCATCGGCGGGCCAGCGTCGCGTTGGAAAAGACCGAGGTCATCTACAACGGCGTGCCGCTGGGCGACTCCAACGGCGGCAGCAAGCGAATTCGAGCCGAGTTCGAGTTGAGCGGGGCTGATTTTGTCGTCTGTTCCGTGGGCATGCTCCGCCCCGAGAAAGGACACGCCGACCTCATAGACGCGCTGGCACTTGCGCGAAAGAGCGTGCCGGGTATGAGATTGCTTCTCGTCGGGGACGGCCGGTGCAAAGACGAGTTGCGGTGTCGCGCGCAGGACCTGAACCTCAACGGCGCGGTGCAATTCTGTTCTTCGCAGGGCGATGTGCCGTCAATTCTCGACGCGGCCGATGTCTTCGCGCTGCCATCGCACACGGAGGGGCTATCGATAGCCACCATAGAGGCTATGACGCGCGGCAGGCCGGTCGTCGTGACTGACTGCGGCGGGCCTACCGAGATAGTGACGCACGAGGTCACGGGTCTGGTCGTGCCGCCGTGCGATTCGAAGGCGATGGCCGAAGCGCTCGTTCGCATGGCTGGCGATTCCACTCTACGCGCCTGCCTGTCGGCCAACGGCAGGGCTCGCGCACTCGAGTCATTCTCTCTGGACCGCATGCTCAGGCGCTACGATCGTCTTTACGAGGAGGTAGCCGCGTGAACTCGGCAATGGTGTGGGTGTTCTGTCTGTCTGTGGCGGGATTCATCTATACGCAAGTCGGCTATGTTGCGCTGCTTGTGCTCGTGTCACGGTTGGTGCGATGGCCCGTGCACAGGGATTCGATACGCCCGTTCGTCTCGCTGATCGTTCCCGTCCACAACGGCAGCGGTACGATCACTCGCAAGATAAGGAACCTTCGCGCGCTCGACTATCCGCCGGATTTACTCGAGATCATAGTCGTCGACGACTGCTCCAGCGACTCCACGCTTGCGAAGATAGCCTCTGAATGCACGGCGAGAGCATCCGAACGCGAGGTCGCGGACGTGCGCCTCTCCCCGCCAGTCCGGATGGTGTGCCTGAACGATCGATGCGGGAAAGCCGCCGCCCTGAACGTCGGTCTGAGGGTTGCGTCTGGAGACGTGATCGGCTTCACTGACGTCGCCGCAATGCTCGATCCCCGGTCGCTTGCCGAAGCCGTGGAGCGGTTCGCTGATCCCACGGTCGGGTGCGTTTCGAGCGAGGATGAGATAGATGCTGCCGGCGGCGTCGGCGCGAGCGAGGGGCTCTATACGCGGCTCGACACGCTCACTCGCCGTCTGGAAAGCGACATCGGCTCCGCGACCGGCTGCAACGGCTCATTCTACCTCGCCAGACGTGAGTTGTGTCCGACGTTTCCGCTCGACGTTGCTACGGATATGTTCTCGGCGCTCTACTGCGTCAGCAAGGGCTATCGAGCGATCGTCGAACCGGACAGTAAAGTCGTGCTGGCTGCACAGTCCTCCGTCGGCCGGGAGTTCGAGCGCAAAGTTCGGACAATGGTCACTGGCCTGCGCGCGTTGAGGGGGTTTGCCGGGCTGCTCAACCCGTTCCGCACCGGCCTCTATGCCGTATTCCTCGCGAGTCACAAACTCGTTCGCTATATAACACCGTTCTTCGTTGCCGCGGCACTCGCGTCCAGTGCTTACCTCGCGCTATCAAGCAGTGTGTTCATGTGGCTGTTCTACGCCGAGGCGGCGGTGCTGGGTATAGGAGTCCTGCAAATAGTTGCACAGGCATTGACTTCGCGGCAGGGTTGCGCCGGCGTTCCGGCGTTCTTCTGCGCGACTACCGCTGCGGCCGTAGCAGGGTGGTACCGGTTCCTGAGGGGAGAGCGATACGAGAAGTGGAAGCCAACTGAGAGGAGCCTGGTATGAGGGTGCTCTTCCTGGCCGGAGCGTGCCCTTACCCGCCGGACTCAGGCGGCACCGTGCGCACCTATAACCTGCTCAAGCAGCTGTGCGCGCGCCACCAGATCACTCTCATCTCGCCCGCGAGGCCGGGCAGCGATCTGACAACCGCATTTGGCGGGCGCCTATCGGGCATCGCGATCGCTGAGATCCCCCAGCCAGGTTCCGTTCGTAGACTCGCCGCTTTGGCTTCGACCCGGCCATACATCGTCGCCTCTCACGCGAATCGAGTAATGCGCGCTGCAGTCCGGAATGCGCTCTGCTCGCAGCAGTTCGACCTGCTCCACTGCGACTCGATCTCGGTGGTTCCCGCCGTTCCTCGGGATATGCGAATCCCCAAGGTGTACAACGCCCACAACGTCGAGGCGGTGATATGGGAGCGATACGTCGCCAACGACCGTCGCGCCTGGATGAGGCCGATCCTGCGCTCCCAGCTTGCGAAGGTCTCTCGCTATGAGTCCAGGTTGCCGCGAATGTTCGATTGCTGTGCCGCGGTTTCCGAGGAGGACAGAATCGAGATGCAGCGCCGCTATGGCGCGAGGGGTGTGGTGGTGGTCCCGAATGGCGTGGACCTGGGCTACTACACACCTCTCCCCGACCCAGGCAAACCTGCAATGGTCTACGTAGGCTCGCTGGACTGGAGGCCGAACCAGGACGCCGTCGGGTGGCTGCTGGAGTCGATCTGGCCGCGCGTACGATCGGACCTGCCGGGCGCAAGCCTGGCAATCGTGGGCCGCAGGCCGCCGGCGTGGATGTGCGACATATGCAAGCAGTCCGGCGTGGCGCTGCACGCCGACGTGCCCGACGTCCGCCCCTATCTCGCTTCGTCGTCGCTGGCCATCGTCCCTCTCAGGATCGGCGGCGGGTCGAGGCTCAAGATACTCGAGGCGATGGCTGCGGGCAGGTGTGTAATCAGCACGTCTGTCGGCGCCGAAGGTCTGGAGGTTACCGATGGACTTGACCTGGTGGTAGCGGACGACGCCGTCGTCTTCGCGGCCCAATGTGTTTCCCTGCTCAGGGATCGGGAACGACGCCAGTCGCTCGCGGCTTCGGCTCGCAGCATGGTCGAGGGCCGATACGGCTGGGATAGCGTTGCGCTGGATATGGAACACGCGTGGGCGCGCGCGTCGCGTCAGTTCGGAGTTCTGGAGACACGTCAATGATACACATACTGCTTCCCGCCTACAACGAGGCGCTCGCCCTGCCGCTGCTGCTCGATGAGATCCGCCAAGTAGAGTGGCGGCTCGGTGACGTCTACAAGGTCGTTGTTGTGGACGACGGCAGCACCGACGCCACTGTCCCGGCCTGCCGCGCACGCTGGGACGATATGCCGCTCGACGTTATCTGCCACGGCCGGAACCTCGGATTGGGCTCCGCGATGCTTACCGGCCTGCGCCACTGCGTCTCGAAGTGTGGCAGCGGCGACGTGATAGTGGCCATGGACGCGGACAACACGCACTCACCGGCGCTTATCCCAGAGATGGCTCGCGAAGTGGAGTCCGGCAGCGACATTGTCATAGCCTCACGCTACGCGAATGGAGGCCAGGAAATCGGCCTCGCACCTCTGCGCAAGGTACTGAGCCGTGGCGCAAGCACGCTGCTCAAGGTTGCGTTTCCGATTCCAGGCGCGCGCGACTACACCTGCGGTTTCCGCGCGTATTCCAGCAGCATACTCGACCGCGGTTTTCGTGCATACTCCGACCGGCTCATCGAGCAGAAGGGGTTCGTCTGTATGGCGGAACTGCTGATCAAGCTTGGCGCCATAGGCGCGCGGGTTTCCGAGGTCCCGCTCGTGCTGCGCTACGACCTCAAAGAGGGCGCGAGCAAGATGAAAGTCGGCCGCACGATTGCGAGTTACATGAAGATGGTGACGGTCAACAGGCCGCGCGTGCCGTGCGAGAAGACGAGGCGATCCGGGTCGCTGGTTCGCAAAGCCGAATGGGGGGCCAAAGGTGGCGAACGTGAAGAGTAGGACGATAAATTACGCTTACGGCGCCGTGTCGGCCCGCAACAAGTCCTCTCGGACGGACTACTCCGTTCCCGCGCTTCTGTTCGCTCTGTTGATGGTCTACCTGGCTCTCGGCGCGAAGGCGCTGAACCTGGACGGTCTCGGCTACGCGGGCCGCCTGACATCAGGTGACCCAATGAAATGGCTGCTGCCCGGCCACCTCCTCTACACCCCGTTGATGCACGCCGTGTATCGGCTCGTAAGCATCGCGTCGCCGGGCGTCGATGCCGCTCGGCTAATGCAGGTCTGCGGCGCGGTGTTCGCGGCGGTCGGGGTGGGGGTCTTCGTATCAGCGCTGAGAAGGCTCGCCATAGGCAGGTTCGCGTCAATAGCGGCAGGACTTGCCCTTGCGTTCTCATACACCTACTGGACCCACGCGACCGACCTCACCACCTACGCACTGTCAACGCTGTGTCTGGTCTGGGTGTTCCATATCCTCTGCGCGGCTCGGGCAAGGTCGAAAGCGCCCAACGCGTGGAGCATAGGCAGCATGGTCGCTCTTGCAACGCTGATCCATCAGTCCAATGTGGTCTTCCTGCCCGCCGCGATGATCGGGGTCGCGGGCGTCTCGGGTGCCCGCGCTCGAAACGTGCTGAAGGTCGCGGCCGTCTCTCTCGGGATGATCTTCCTTGCGTACGGAGTGTTGGGCTCTGCGGCAACCGGCTCGCTTTCTCCCCAAACGGTGGCGAAGTGGGCGGCCGGCGGCTCGCACGGCTATGCTCCTGAATTCGAGCCCGTCAACCTGATCCGGGGCGTTTACGGCTTTGCCAACGCCGTGATCTACCTCGATGACGCAGGCACGCTCATCAAGGGCAGCGCCGCGGGAGTCTCGGGCACGCAGCTCTCCGCATGGGTCATCGGCCGCCTCGCGGCCAAGGCAGTCCTGCTGGCTCTGGTTGTCGCGGTTCCCCTCGCCGCCTACGCCAGGCGTCGCAGGCTGGGGCCGGACCAGCGATGGATGGCGACATTGTGCGTAGCCTGGATCGTCCCGTACGCTCTCGTAGCGCTGCTGTTTTTCACAACCGATCACGACCGTTGGATCATGCTCATGCCCGCGGTCGCCGCTCTGGCAGCAACTGCCAACCCGCGGCCGTCGTTCAGAGGGAAGCTCGCGGGAGTCGCGATCGTTGCCGTCCTGCTGATACTCAATCTGACCTCCGCGGTCTATCCCGCCCACACCGGCGCGAGCAACAGATACTACCAGGAGGCCTTGCGCCTGGAGCCTCGAATGGCCCCGACCGACATGATCATCTTCTGGGGGCACGAGCATATCGGTACCGCCGGCTATCTGCGTCTGCTGCGCCCCGTGGACGCGATTCACGTCGTCGATCTCGTCCGCGACTGTGGAAAGACCGATGGTCTGAGCGAGCTTACCCGCAGAGTCAACGCTGCCCTCGCGGCGAAGCGGCGTGTGCTCGTGGTCGGTCTCTACGGCTCCTCCGACGCTGCCGGCGACTACTTGTCCGAGGCTCACGCGCTCGGCCTTGGCCGCTCTGAGGTCGAGCGGTCGCTGGCGCAGTTTGCGCAGCGCAGGTCATTTTCCTGCGACGGCTACACCGCATACGAACTCAGGAACCGCCGATGATCAAGGTCATCCACCTGCGCGACAGTCCGTTCGTCGGTGGGCCCGAGAAGCAGATACTCGGCCACTGCGTGAGGCTGGATGCGTCCCGGTTCGAACCGGTGATTGCATCTTTCGCGCGTGACAACCCCAATTCATTCCTACAGGAGGCGATGGCGCTTGGTCTGAAGTCGGAGAGCCTGCCGGATGGAAAGCTCGCCGCGCCGGTTGCCGCCAAGAGGCTGTTCGAGGTCGTGCGAGACGCCGCCGACTGCGTCGTGATCGCTTCGGGCTTCAAGGCCGATCTGACCGCCGCGCTTGCCCGTGTCCCGTGGATCGCGTGGTTCCACGGCTATACCGCCGCCACCACGCGGGTTCGGCTATACGAGGCGCTGGACATGATCGCCTTGCGCCGGGCCTGTGAAGTGATAGCCGTGTGCGAGCGCGCAGCCTGCCAGCTTCGGGCTGCCGGCCTGCCACGGGTGACGGTCGTGCCAAATGCCGTGGACGTAGAGGCGATAGCGGACGGTGGCACACGCAAGTCCGCTCGCGTTGAGTTGGGCTTTCGAGACGAGCCGGTCGTGGGGGCCGTCTCGCGCCTGAGTCCGGAGAAGGGTGTCACGTACTTCATCGAAGCCGCTCCTATCGTGCTTGCCGCTCACCCCGAGGCGCGGTTCGTGGTCGTCGGCGACGGCCCGCTCGGCGCACGTGTGCGTCGTCGCGCGGTTGCTCTCGGGGTGGGCGACCGCGTCAGGTTCGTCGGGCATAGGGTAGATGCTGTGCGGCTTATGAGGGCGATGGACATCTTCGTCCTGCCCTCGCTGCGGGAAAACCTGCCTATCGCGCTCCTGGAAGCTATGGCGTGTGGCGTGAGCGTTGTCGCGACTGATGTGGGCGGCGTCGCCGAAGTTCTGCACGGGACCGGCATCGCTCCTGTCGATCCGGGCTCCGCGGACGCCATCGCCGCGAGCGTGATCAGACTGCTGGGCGACCGGGCACTCAGAGCGGATCTGGCAGCCGCGGGGACAGTCCGGGTGCGAGACTACGATTTCGGGCGTCAGGTTAGGCTGATGCAGGGCATAATCGCCCGGTCAGTGGGCCAAGATGTGAACAAAATGTAGCGGCCTCTGTCCGATGGACAAAGGCCGCGCGCCGACTCAGGCAGCCGCTCGTCAAGGGGGGATAGGGAGAACGAGCTTCCCCCGAATCGACATCCCCAATTGTACAGGCAATTTCGGTTTTTGTGAATAGGATGAAGCCTACAAGCGTAATATTCCTCACTTGGAAACCACAATGTGACCCCACAAATACCTGATTGGTTCAGACAAGGTTCTCAGGATTGAGCCCCTGGAGATACTCGGGCACGAACCGCCCGTCTTTGCGGATCAGCTCATCGTCGAACCATATCTCTCCGCCGCCGTACTCAGGCGTCTGTATCATCACCAGATCCCAATGGATCTTCGACCGGTTGCCGTTGTCGGCTTCGTCATAGGCCTGGCCGGGCGTGAAGTGAATAGAACCGGCGATCTTCTCGTCGAAGAGGATGTCCCGCATGACCCTTTTGATGTACGGGTTGAATCCCAGGCTGAACTCGCCGACGTATCTCGCGCCTTCGTCGGTGTCGAGGATCTCGTTAAGCGACTTCGTGTCCGAGCTGGTCGCCTCCACGATCTTGCCGTTGGAGAACACGAGTCGGACGTCGTCAAACGACTTGCCCTGATATACGGTACCTGCGTTGTAGTGTATCACGCCGTTGACGCTGTCCCGGACGGGAGCCGTGAAGAGTTCGCCGTCAGGGATGTTTCTGTCGCCGTCACACTGCACGGCCGCGATACCCTTGACCGAGAAGGTCAGCGCGGTGTCGCCGGGGCCGATGATGCGGACCACGTCCGTGCGTTCCAGTCTTTCCTTAAGCGGCTTCTCCGCTTGTGCCATCTTCGCGTAGTCGAGGTTGCAGACGTCGAAGTAGAAATCCTCGAACTGCTCGGTGCTCATTCCAGCCAACTGCGCCATGGATGGGGTGGGCCACCGCAGCACGCACCACTTCGTCTTCGATACGCGGAAGTCCGAGACGGGTTTCTGCCAGTATTCCTGATAGGTCTTGCGCTTGGCATCCGGCACGTCTGAGGTTTCGTTGATATTGAATCCGCCGCGCAGGCCGATGTACGCCTGCATCTGCTGCATGAACTCGAGGTCGCGCTTGCCGTAGACCCTGGCCTGCTCCTCCGTTACGTTCATATAGAGCGAGCGCAGGACCCGCGTGTTCTTGGTCTCGGCAAACGGCAATCCGCCTGCCTGAGCAACGCGCTCCACGAGCAGTGCCACCATCTCGGCGGGGGCATCGAACGCCTCGATGAGCACGCGTTCTCCAGGCTGTACTTTGGTGGAGTAGCCGACCAGCACGTCGGCGAGCTTGCGCATTCTCGGATCAACCATGTCTGTCCTCCTTGGGAATCGCTACCGATGCCTAAATCATACCACGCTGGCATAATGTGTCATCCCGGGCGCCGCCAGAATCTCTGAGATTATTCGCTTTGCCCAAGGCGAAGCAATGTTTGAAAGCTCGTCCGTTTGGAGAAACTGACTCAGGCACAGATAATCCACTGGAGGAAACCAGCTATGCTGATATCACAGAAGATGAATGACAAGCTCTGCGAGCAGATCGCAAACGAGCAGTACTCCTCCCAGCTCTATCTGGCGATAGCGGCGGCGTTCGAGAAGATGGGGCTTAAGGTCTTTGCGGCGTATTATGTCAAACAGGCTCAGGAAGAGACCGGCCATGCGATGAAGGTGTACAAGTACGTCATCGACGCGGGTGGAGAGGTCACGATCAAGGCGATCGCGGAGCCCAAGCTGCCGGATCACAACGTGGAGGCTCTCGTTACCGCGGCACGCGACCACGAGGTCAAGATCACCGGCAACATCAATGATCTCGTCGCATTGGCGGAGAAAGAGAATGACTACGCTACCCGCAGCTTCCTCGGCTGGTTCGTGGACGAACAGGTCGAGGAGGTATCCAGCGCGGAAGAGCTTCTTACACTGACCAAGATGGCTGGAGCGCAAGTCCTGTATCTCGAGCACCGCGTTGCACAGATGCTCGGCTAAGTCTCGCAGCCGCAAGGGGGATAGAGGACATTGATAGGCCGGGGCCGCAAGGCCCCGGCCGTCCTTCTAGCCAGACCCGTACTCCGCAATCTCCTCAAGCCCGTCAACCGACAGCAGCTGCACTCTTCTGCCGCGTGCGGCGACCAGCCCATCAGACTCGAACCTTGCCAGAAGTCGCGAGAGCGTCTCGCCCGTCATTCCGAGGTGGGAGGCCAGCACTTGCTTGGGCATGCCCAGATCCACTACGGTCCCGTCTTTCGGCGTCTTTGCCTCCGCAAGCAGATACGCCGCAAAGCGCGCTCCGGCGTCCTTGAGGGTCAGCGCCTCGATGCTCGACACCAGCCTGTGCGCCCAGGTCGCCATCGACGCCATCAACCGGAAGCTGACCTCCGGCCGTTCGCGCAGGAGCTGCAGAAACTCGTCCTTTCGGAGCAAGATCAGGTCGGAGTTCTGCACCGCCGCCGCCGAGGCCGGATAGCCCGTTCCAAGAAACAGCGCTGCTTCGCCGAAGCAATCACCGGGCGTCGCTATGTGCAGGACGTGTTCTTTCGCGTCCATCGACTCCTTGTAGAGCTTCACCGCGCCGCTCTCCACGATGTAGAACCCGCGGCACTCCTCGCCCTCATTGAATACAACGGTGTTCTTGGGCTGGTGGACTCGCCTGGCCGTGGGCCGGATGAGCTGCAGGGCTTCTTCGTCGAGGTTCTCAAAAAAGCCCGAGCTGCGCATCGCCCCGAGTACCGTTCTGTGTTCGACATTCGCCATGCCTGCGATTTTACTTCTCAAGCGAGCGCTCGTCAACTACGCTGCGCTGTGTGTTGTTGACCTGGGGTTGCGCGCGGGGTTACAATCTCCGTGATGCTGCAATACAGTTCACAACGAGGAGACGGATAGTGGCGAAGATCAAAGTTGATCCTGTCAAGGCTGGGTTAGACCCGAGATGCCTGGAAAGAGCCGAGGCAATACTCAATGAGGGAGTTGAGAGGAAGCTGTACCCTGGTGGTTCGGCGTGGATCTGGCGAAGGGGCGCGAATGCGCTCGTGTGTTCGGCGGGAGCGACCGACTACTCCGGCAAGAGCAAGGTCGACGAGAACACGCTCTTCGATATGGCGTCGGTCACAAAAGCGATGTCGTGCGCGACTTCGATGCTGCTGCTGGCGCAGGACGGACTGCTCGACCTCTCCATTCGGCCACTGACGAGTTTCTTCCCGGATCGAAACCTGCCGCACCTGCAGGGCATCACCCTCCATCATCTTCTCACGCATACGAGCGGACTCCCGGCATGGAAGGACATGTATTCCAAGGGCCAGACGCGGGAGCAGTTGATCGATGAGCTCTTCTCTTTGCCGCTTGCGAACCACGTCGGCACGACCCACGTCTACTCCTGCCTTGGTTACATAACGCTCTCGCTGGTCCTTGAGGTCGCGGCGGGCGAGCGCATCGACACGTTTGCCAAGCGTCGCATCTTCGAGCCGCTCGGGATGGAGAACACGGGGTACAATCCCGAGGCCAAGCCGGGCCGCAAGATCGCGGCGACCGACCACTGCCCATACCGCAAGCGTCAACTCGTTGGTGAAGTTCACGACGGCAACGCATTCGCGCTGGAGGGCGTGTCGGGTAACGCCGGGCTGTTCTCGACGGCGGCCGACGCGGCGCGGTTCTGTGAAGGTCTGCTTGCAGGGCGGGTCGCTGGCGGAACGTTCCCGCTGAACCCCCCTGTTGTGCGCAGATTGTTCACTAATGCCATACCTGAGACTATCGGCGGACAGACATGGGGCTGGTTTACGTGGCCGAACGATATGCTGGCCGGTGGCGATTTTCCGTCTCGTTCCGCGATCGGGCATACCGGTTTTACGGGCACTTGTGTGATCGTGGACCCCGAATATGATATGTTTGCTGTGCTGCTCACTAACAGGGTCTGCAATAACGACGACGGGCTTGCGTTCCGGCATTTGCGGAGGACGTTCTTCAACGCCGTATTCGGTTCCATTGTGTGCTGAGCGGGGCTTTTTTTGCTGATTATTTGTTTTACTCTTGACATAGTCGCCAAAACCGACTATACTGAGGCCTGCTGAGCTTGAGCGCAACGCAAATACTATAGAATACAAACGAGGTAGGCCCAACATGGACGTACAGAACGTGCTAAAGAACGACGAAACCGGCGTCTCCAAGCCTAAAGTACTGGTCATAGATGATGAAGAGAACGTTTGTGAACTCATAACCCTCTACTTCGAGAAAGCGGGTTATGACGTGGTCTGCTCCGGTGACGGCAACGAGGGGATCGATATGGTTCGCTCGCAGAAGCCGGATATCGTCATCCTCGACCTCATGCTTCCGGGCATGGACGGCCTTGACGTTTGCAAGGAGATCCGGAAGTTCAGCAACGTTCCTCTGATCATGTTGACCGCGCGAGTCGATGAGGTCGATCGCGTGCTGGGGCTGGAAATCGGCGCGGACGACTATGTGACCAAGCCGTTCTCACCGCGCGAGCTTCTCGCCCGCGTTAAGGCTGTTCTGCGGCGTGCGGCTTACGTCCCGAGCCCCGACGAGCAGCAGGTTCTGAACCTGCCGGGCCTCGCGATCAGCCGGATTTCGAGGGAAGTCATAGTGGGCGAGACGAGAGTGGACCTGACCCCCAAGGAGTTCGATCTGCTCTGGTACCTGGCCTCGAACCGCAATCGGGTGTTCACCCGCGAGCAGCTCCTCGAGCAGGTCTGGGCGTATCAGGAGTTCTACGGCGACGAGCGCACCGTCGATCAGCACATCAAGCGGCTTCGGCGCAAGATCGAAACAAGCGGCAGCCCCTGCCGGATCACCACGATCTGGGGTGTCGGCTACAAGTTCGAGATCCGCGAACCCGCGGTGCTGTGACAAGCCACGTCGTGCTGAACTCGATTCAGCATCCATACGAACAATTCGACATCAGCGAATGGCCGGGCTTCGTCCCGGCCGTTTTGCTTTGCGTCGACTGGGGAAGGGGCTAGCCCGCGTTGTTCACGAGGATCGTGAATAACGCTCTCGAGGCCCCGGATTATGCGGAAGATGCATAATCCGGGCTAGCAGCCGCCGGATAAAGTGGTGTAGGAGGGGTCTCCAGACCCCGAATCCACTGGCGTCACGCTCGCAGATCGCCGTCTGGAGACGGCTCCTACAACCGAGTGTGGCTTTATCCGCAGGCTGCTAGCCAGGCGCTTCAGTCAGCGCCTGCGCCTTGTTCAACTGCTTGGGGTCGCCGAGGACTATGAGTATGTCACCGGGTTCGACGACTTCATCGGGTGAGGGATTGGCGATTGTCTTGCCTGCCGCTTTCTTGATCGCAAGCACCGTCGCGCCGATCTCGCTGCGTATATCGCAGAAGCCCAGCGTCTTGCCTGCTATCCTCGAGTTGGGCGACACGACAAGCTCTTCCACCATCAGTTGCAGATCGTCGTTGTGGAATGCAAGCTCCAGGAAGTCCAGCACGTTCGGCCGCAGCACCGCCGCAGCCATCCTGCGCCCTCCGAGCATATATGGCGACATCACCCGGTTCGCGCCGGCCATCTTGAGCTTGCCCTCGTTCTCCTGCATTATCGAGCGAGCCACGATGTACAGCTTTGGATTCAGCGCGCGGGCGCTGAGCGTGATGAAGACGTTGTCCTCATCGGTGGGAGCTACGGTGATCAGTCCCTTCGCGCGTTCGATCCCTGCTGCCGTGAGCACTTTGTCGTTTGACGCGTCGCCCTCGACAAAGGGTATGTCCTGAGCGATCAGCTTTGGAAGCTGCTCGGGGTTGGTCTCAATGACGACGTGAGGCACCTTCTCGCGTATCAGGTCCTTTACGATCTGTTGCCCCATACGCCCATATCCGCACACTATGTAGTGGTCCTTAATAGCGCTAATGTGTTTGATCATGCGTTTCCTCTGCAGCGCGTGCCATACCTGCTCGCCGACCACGACTTCGATGAGGCTCGCGCCGGCCCAGAACACGATGCTCACCCCGAAAATGACCATCGCCATCGTGAAGATCTTGCCGGTGGGATCGAGAGGATGGACTTCCTTGTAGCCGACGGTGGCGAGCGTGATGACAGTCATGTAGGCCGAATCGAGTATACTCCAGCCCATGAGGATCCGGTAGCCGAACGTGCCCAGCACTACCAAAGCCACCAGCGCCATTAGCGCCAGTCGGAACTGCTTGATCGGATCGGTCTGCTGCGGCATAATATGATATTGTGCGGAAACCGGCATAGTTCCTTCCGCCCGAAGTGGAGAGCGAGTAGTGGAGTTACTTGAACAGACAATAGAGAGCAGCGAGGTCTTCAGCGGGCGGCTGGTGAAGCTGCGCGTCGATAGGGTCCGGCTGCCGGACGGGCGCGAGAGCACGCGCGAGATCGTGGTGCATCGCGGAGCGGTTGCGGTTGTGCCGATGACTGATGACGGCAAGGTTGTGTTGGTGCGGCAGTACAGGCAGGCCGCCGGAGAGGTCCTGATGGAGATTCCTGCCGGCACTCTCGAACCCGGAGAGGACGCCATCGAGTGCGCGCGCAGGGAAGTCCAGGAAGAGGTCGGCTATCGCGCTGACGACCTGACCCTGATGTTCCGTTCGTATCTTGCGCCCGGCTACTCCACCGAGATGCTTCACACGTTCCTTGCGCGCAAGCTGACGAGAGCCCACGCTGAGCACGATGCGGACGAGTTCATCGAGGTCGTAGAAGCGCCCATAGACGAGGCCGTCCAGTTCATCGAGTCCGGCCAGATCAAGGACGCCAAGACGATCTGCGGGATCTTGATGGCGCTGCGTCATGGCGCGAAAGCGCTGGAAGGCTAGAGGCCAGGGAGCATTTACTCACGCTTCTTGTGGATACTGCAGGCTAGTTCTTGACGCTGAACGTCCACATCTTGCCGCCGGCGCCCACAGTGCCGCCGAGAAAGCGGCCGTTCGGGTCTCTGGCCTCGACGTCGGCTACATACACGACTCCGGGCATCAGCCTCTTTGTGACGACTTCCGCTCTTGGTTTGGTAGTCTCCAGTGAGATCAGCGAGTCCTTTGATCCCGGTTGGGTCACCACCAGGCTGTAGGACTTGGCGCCCGCGCATGGGGTCCACTCAAACACGATCTTGCCACCGTCTGTGGACACCACCTCGTCCACTTTGGGCTTCACGGCCCGGATGATCCTGCCAAGGCTGATCGGTTTCACCGTCACCGTCTGCCCGCCGCTCAGTTCGACCTCCTCGGAGACACGGTTGAAGAAGTCAGGGTTGTAACCGACCCAGACATAGGCTAGATACTTGCCATCGGGAACCGAGTCGAGCGCGAAGTTGCCGGCGGAGTCGGTGACGGCCGAGAAGCCCTTCACGGTGTTGTAGTCCGGATCAACGAGCACGACCTTGATTCCGCCGATTCCCTTCTCGTTGTAGAGCAGCTGCCCGCGAATCCCGTTGTTGCGAGGGACGGGCGGGGGAGGCGAAGTCAATATCGAGGCAACAGGGCGCGTGTTCAGCTCGAAGCTGTACCCCAGCGATTTGGCCACGAATGACAGCGGCACCATCAGTTTGCCATCCCTGAGATAGCAGTCGATTGGGAGTTGGACCGGCAATGAATTGACGAGCGCGTTGCTCTGGCCTTTGGAGAACGTGAGGGTGATAGTCTTGGTCTTGAGGACCATCTTCTCGGGCGAGTCCCCGGCCTGCACCGTTCCCCAGCCGAGCTTCTCGAACTCCCGCAGCCAGACCATTACCTGCTGGCCGCGGGCGGTGACCTCGATGTTGTCGATCTGTGCGAGCTTGCCGTCGATTAGGAGCAGCGCGCTTGCCGGCGAGGAGTCGATCGGTCTCACCTCGACGGATGTGTTGACTTGAGCGAACGAGGCGGCTGCAAGGGCGAGCATCGCCGCGCACAGGAGCGTGCCAATCAGAAGTCTGTCTATCCGCACTTTACGCCTCTACTGAGATTCGGAGGGTGTCGTCTCCGCGTTCTTGGGATCGGTGACCTTAGGCAACTTGTTCTGGTCAGTATCGGTTCCCACCTCAGTCTTCTTCGGCGAGGCGTCGGACTCCTTCGGAGTCGACTGGTTCGGCTGCTGCGGATTCGACGCCTTGTCGCCACTGTCCGATGTCATCTTTACGCTGGTGTCGGGCTGAGGTTTCGGGTGTGGACGAACTATCGCGCCACGGCTGCCTGGTCCTGTCTGCCTGATGGGGGCGCCTCCATTGGCGGTCGATACCGCGTTGAGGAGCTCGATTGCCTTCTTCACTGTATCGTCGGTCTTGTCTGACGGCGCCTTGGTCTTCTCCGTGACTTCGACATGAGCTCCTGGCACCACTTGCTCACTGCTGGGGGTCCGCGAACTGGCGACGTGCTTGGCATGGTGCGGCGCTACGCGACCCAACGCGAACCCCGCAATGAGCACGCCTGCCGCGAGTGCAAGCCCGGGAGCGAGCCGCAAGATAAGTGGCCTCTCCTGATAATCGCGCCTGCTCACCGCGCCTTTGACCGACCACGCGATTCTCTGACGATCCGCGTCGGTCAGCTCCGGCGTTGTGTCGGCCAGCGACGACACTATTCGTCCTCGCGCTGCAAGGTCCTCTCGACATATCGCGCAGTCCTGAGTATGCAGCCTCAGGTCACGCATCTCCTCCGGGGCAAGGTCGCCATACAGATAGGCTCCCATAAGATCCTGTGCTTGCCTGCATTTCATGCTAATCCACCTCCGAGGACTCGAGTATGACAGTCCCCTTCAGCCTGTCGCGCAAATGGGCGGTCGCGCGCGATAGGTGCGCCTTGACGGCGCCTGGAGTGCATCCTATGGCCTCGCCGATCTCGTTGATGGAGAGCAGCTTGTAGTGCCGGAGGATGAACACCAGCCTCTGGCGTTCGGGCAGCCTGTCCACCGCCGCTCGGATCATCCGGCCCATCTCGCTCTGATAGGCCCGGAACTCCGGCTCATCGCTTTGCGATCCCCGCAGCCGGTCCCAGTCCTCGTCGGTCATATCCGACGATGTCCACCGCGCCCTGCGTCTGCGGTCGATGCAATGGTTCAGACAAACCCGATACAGCCACGCATTCAGGTTGTCGGATGCGGAAAACCGGGACAACGCCGTATGCAGCTTGATGAAGACTTCCTGAGTGGCGTCGAGCGCGTCCTCCCGGTTCTGGAGGACACCCCACGCCAGAGCAAACACCTTGTCGGTGTGCAGGTCCATCAGCCGGTCGAACGCTTCGGTCTCCCCGCTCTGGAATCTCGATATGAGTACTTCGTCTTCCGAAAAAGACGTGCCTGTCTGCTGCATACTATCCCGTTCCCCGTTCCTCTGAACTATAAACGGCCGGTACACACGAAAAGTTTACCACAGGATTGACTCAGACGCGCGGTCGGAATTGCGGAGTTCAGTGCCCGCGAGGCAACGGCGCCGGCCTCACCGGAATTGGGGTCGAGCCGACGCTGGGCCTTACGTCCGCCGGCAGGCGGGTGGTCACATGTAGACATGAGAGACCCTTCCTACGCCCCAATCAATACGCACAGAAAAACGGGCCCCGTGGCAGTGTGGGCCCGTTTCTCGCATCTGGATATTCACTTTTTCCGTCTTGACTTGGGCCGACGGCGTTTCGGTCGCCCTCGCGCCCGGGAGAGAGAGGAATGTATGAGCGAGGTTTCGCGCCGGGCGCGCGCCGTCTCAGTTCGCACAGCATGATTATGGCACGCGCAACCGGCCGCGTTAGGGTGGTTCACGAACGGACAATCGCGAAAGGAAGAAAGACAGAAAAGAAGAAGTAAGGAGAGAGAGGTCTTCTCTCAGCTTCTACGTCTTTCGCGTCATTGCGTCAAAGAGCCTGTGGAGTAGCATTGTGCGCATACTGGGAATAGACCCCGGCACCGCGACGGTCGGATACGGGGTAGTCGATAAGATAGGAGCCTCGCCCGTGATGGTCCGCTACGGGACGATCACCACGAGTCCCAAGCAGCCGCCCGCGCGCCGCCTGCTCATTCTGCACGAGGAGCTCAACTGCATCATCGACGAGTTCGAGCCCGATGTGATCGTCATGGAGCAGCTGTTCTTCGCGAAGAACCAGACCACGGCGATTGCCGTCGGCAAGGCGTGCGGTGTGCTCCAGCTCGTCGCGGCGCAGCGAGGTGTGCCGGTGGTCGAGTACACCCCGCCCGAGGTCAAGCAGGCGGTAGTCGGCTACGGCAACGCCGAGAAGAAGCAGGTTCAGTACATGATCCAGCGCATCCTCAACATCGAAGAGGTGCCCAAGCCCGACGACGCGGCCGACGCCCTCGCGCTGGCCATCTGTCACGCGCATTCAGAGCGCTTGCGCGCGGTTTGAATGCTGGAATGCTTGAAAGTTAGAAGGTTAGAGCGCCCCAATGTCTAAGTAATCCGTGCAAGGCTTCCAGACATTCAAACCTTCGAACATTCTAACCTTCTAACTCTCGAACGGAGGATTCCTATGGCAAAGAAGCAAGTCAACGTAGGCTTGGTTGGCTATCTGTTTATGGGCAAGGCGCACAGTGCCGGATATCGCGACTGCAGGTGGGCGTTTCCAGACGCCAAAGCGGAGCCGGTGATGAAGGAGATCTGTGGTCTGAGTGGCTCAGAGGCCGAGAAGTACGCGAAGCTCTACGGCTGGGAGCGCTCCAGCGAGGGATACGAGCACGTTGTCACGGCGAAGGATATCGACATGGTCGACATCGCGGTTGGCAACGACCTCCACAAGGAAATCGCGCTCGCCGCGGCCAAGAACGGCAAGCACATCTTCTGCGAGAAGCCGATGGCGATGAACGTCGCCGAGTGCAAAGAGATGATCAAGGCCATCGAGAAGGCCGGCGTCATCGGCATGATCAACTTCAACTACCGCCGCGTGCCTGCGATCGAGTTGGCCAAGCAGATGGTCGACAAGGGGCTGGTGGGCACGCCGTATCACTTCCGGGCCGTCTACCTGCAGGATTGGATCGTGGACCCTGAGTTTCCGCTCGTGTGGCGCTTGCAGAAGGACAAGGCGGGCTCGGGCTCGCATGGCGATCTCAACGCACATATCATCGATATGGCCCGCTACCTCTGCGGCGAGTTCGATTCAGTCAGCGGCATGATGAAGACCTTCATCAAGAAGCGCCCTCTGCCGGGCAAGGAGATGGCCGGGCTGGAGAAGACCAAGGGTTCGTCTGAGATGGGCGATGTCACCGTTGACGACGCGACGCTGTTTCTGGCGAAGTTCAAGAACGGCGCGGTCGGCACGTTCGAGGCTACCCGGTTCGCTGCAGGCAACCGCAACGGCAGCCGCTTCGAGATCAACGGCAGCGAGGGCTCGATCCGCTTCAACATGGAGCGCCTCAACGAACTCGAGTACTACAGCCGCAAGGACAAGGAAGGCATTCAGGGCTGGAAGACGATTCTCGTCACCGAGGGCTGCCATCCCTACGTCGGCGCCTGGTGGCCGGCCGGACACATCATCGGCTGGGGGCAGACGTTCACCCACCAGATCTACACGATGATGAACGGCATCGGCTCCGGCAAGCAGCCCGCGCCCAGCTTCTACGACGGTCTGAAGTGCCAGCAGGTGCTCGAAGCAGTCGAGAAATCCGCCGAGAACGGCGAATGGGTGAAGGTGAAGGACTAGCGTCCGCAGGAGGGGTCTCCGGACCCCGATCGCCGAATCGACAGCAGGGGCGGGCCATACGGTCCGCCCTTCAATACTGCTCCGCCAGCTCCGTCGCAATCTCCACCCACCTCGTAAACCGCTCCGGATGGTTCTCGCACGTGTGCGTGTCCTTGAGCACCATCTCGAAAACGAGTCCCTGGGTGACGTCCAGAGCGTGTTTGAGATACGCGCGGATGCAGCGCTCATCGAACTCGCCCACAAGGTGCGAGGGGTGGGGCTTCCACGAGAAGATCAGGTCCTTGCGGAACTGCTGTGCGCACTTTTCTACGTCCGCGAACGGCGATATGTTCACTTGCCGCAGGTTCGCGATCTCGTAGACGTAGTCCAGCTTTCGAGTAAGGTCCTCGCAGCAGCCGTAGACCGAGAGCCCAAAGCGCTCGAGAAGCCGCTTTTCATACTGGATCGCGAACTCCCAGGTCATTTCCGGCGATACCAGCGTCAGCTCCTGTGCCTCAGCCGCTGCCCACATGTCCGTCGGTTTGATGTGGCTCGGATCGCAGCCCGCGGGCGGAAGTTCGTCGGAGTAGCCGTTGCTCGCGGGGTAGACATACGCGTCATCGTTGTTCAGGCTGAGCAGGTTCATCTCCACGTACTGATCGATCAGCCGGTGATGGCCCTGTTCGAGAAACGCCATCGCCTCGTGCAACATCTCCGGCTCCGTGTACATATCCATCATGACCTGGTCGAGCCCGCGCAGGTGGGTGTAGAGATTCATCAGATGGAACGAGATCGTGCGAACGCCCTTGAGCTGCACATCCAGGATGTCCCCGAACAACTCCTGTGCTTCTTCGAATGCTCGCTCGCTCGCCGCCTCATCGTGCGCGACCCCCGGGTACTGCAGCCTCTTCAGGTCCTCAGCAGACTCTATCACCGGCTTGAACGTCCCCGCGCCGGTGGCATCGCCGCTGGGGATCCACTCCGCTGCCAGCCCCCAACCGGTGTTTGACACGGCCTTGTTGACCGTCCACGTCTTCTCAATCACGGTGTCATCGCCGATGTGCTCGTGCTGGTAGATGCGCTGCCGCAGGCTCTGCTCGATCCCACGCGCGGGCCATTGCTCGCACTGCAGCGACTCCGCAGGTACCAACTCCCGCCAACTGCCCTCCGGCGCCACCAGCACCATCGGCCGCACACGCTCCAGCGAGTGGTGCCGTTTCCACATCTCACGCTTCTCAGCCATCACCGGCAGCTCGGCGATCTCTGCAACGCGGGCCGCCAGCCCTCTGATGATATCCTTGTCCTGCTGAATCATCGCGGTTCCGTCCTGAGTCCCCCGCACGATTATCCCAGTGGCCTCGGCGAAGTGTCAACCCCGCCCTTGTGCTTGGCCCCATGTCAATGCTAAACTTACAGCAGAATCCGGCAAATTGGGGGACGCTATCGTGAGGATGATCTGGGTGTTGACGGCGCTTGTTGCGCTAGTCGCCTCGCTGCCTTGTGCCGGCGAGACGCTGACGTACGTCGATCTGGTCAGCAGGCTGACCGATCTCGAAGGCCTTGCCACTCTGCCCATGCCGGGCGAGACCTGCGCGCAGGCCTCGAGCTACGACCGGGCCAGCTACTACGATGAGAAGACCGGCAAGTACGTGGGCTGGGACGCCAACGGCGACGGCGGAGGCTACATTCGCAAGGAAGGCAACTGCATCGTCATGGCCGAACTGCAGGGTCCGGGTTGTATCTGGCGCACGTGGTCTGCTCTTGCGAAGGACGGGCATGTTCGCATCTACCTCGACGGCGCGACCGAACCCGCTGTAGACCTTCCCTTCGACGGATACTTCAACGGCACCAACAAGCCGTTCGACTACCCAGGCCTTGTTCATGACGCATCGAGCGGTCGCAACAACTACGTCCCGATCCCGTATCAGAAGTCGTGCAAGATCGTGGCCGACGAGGGGTGGGGTTCCTACTATCAGTTCACCTATACGACGTTCCCGAAGGGCACAGTCGTCCCGACATTCACCCGTGACCTGAAGTTCGACGAGTTCCTCGCGCTCGATCGCGCGAGCCGAATGCTTACGAAGGGCCTCGGGGCTGACCCCAAGGAGCGTTTCCATGCTATGCCCATTGTTGCCAAGCCGATCAGCCTCGCGCCGGGCGAGAAGATGACCGTCGCGAGCATCGATGGTCCAAACGCGATCACCTCTCTGCGCGCCAAGATCAGCGACACCGGTTACTCGTGGGAATCCCTGCGCAGCGTCCTTCTGAAGATCTACTGGGACGGCGAGACCGAACCCAGCGTCTGCGCCCCGATCGGCGACTTCTTCGGCACCGGCCCGGGACTCAAGCAGTATGAGTCGCTGCCGATGGGCGTCACCGCAAATGACGCGTACTCGTTCTGGTACATGCCGTTCGGCAAGAGCGCTGTCGTCGAGTTGGTCAACGAGGGCAAGTCCGAGTTCGACACCACAATGTTCATCGATGTCGCCAAGCTCGACAAGCCCATCGAACAACTCGGCAGGTTCCACGCCAAGTGGCACCGCGATGCGTTCCTGCCCACCGAGAAGGAGCGCTGGATCGACTGGCCCATCCTCAAGACCGATGGCCGCGGGCGGTTCTGCGGAGTCGCGCTCGAGGTTTGGAACCCGAAAGGCGGATGGTGGGGCGAGGGCGACGAGAAGTGGTTTGTGGACGGCGAGAAGTTCCCGTCAACGATCGGCACCGGCTCCGAGGACTACTTCGGCTACGCGTGGTGCAACCCGAACCTGTTCCAGAATGCCTACCACAACCAGACTCGTAACGACAACGTCAACAACACTGACCACATCGCAGTCAACCGCTGGCAGATACCCGACAACATTCCGTTCCAGACCTCGTTTGATGGTTATATCGAGAAATACTATCCCAACAGCCGGCCAACCCACTACGCGGCGATGGCGTATTGGTACCTCGCGCCGGGAGGCAAGGACCCGTACAAGAGCGTGGCCGTCAGAGACCGGCTGAACTGGTATGAGAAGCCTGTCGCCAAGAAGATCCCCGGTCGGACCGAGGGCGAGGCGATGAAGATCATCTCCAAGACCGGTGGCAATGCCGAAACACAGATGCTCGACGACCGCTTCAGCGCCGGTGCGCACCTCTGGTGGACGGGCGCCAAGCCCGGAGATAGGCTTGTTCTCGAAGTGCCGGTGGAGAAGAGCGGCAGATACGAAGTGCTGGTGCATCTGACTAAGGCAGTCGACTACGGTGTTGTGCAGATGCGTTTCGACGCCTCTCTGCCCCCTAAGGAGGTCGACCTCTATAACAACGGGGTGATCCCGTACGGCCCCCTGTCCCTCGGGGTGTTCGAACTGAAAGCGGGAAAGCACCAGTTGTTGATCGATATTGCCGGCGCCAATCCCAAGGCCGTCAAATCCTACATGTTCGGCATGGATTATGTGCAGCTGATGAGAGGCGAATAGGATGAGCGATTGCAAACCACTGATCGGAATAACCGGCGGACTCGGCGAGGAGTGGTCGAAGAACGGCAGCGCCCATAGATCCTACGCCGCCGCCGTCGAGAACCAGGGTGCGTGTACGGTCCCGCTCGGACACGGTCGCCACGCCCGCTACGATGAATGCGACGGCCTTTTCGTCGCCGGCGGCTGGGATGTCGATCCCAAGTATATGAAGCCGCTGCCGGGCGACGAGAACCTGACACTCGAGCAGGTCACCGAGAAGTATCGCATCAGGACCGAGAGGATGCGCGACGAGGTGGAGATGCGCTACATCCGGCAGGCTCTGGCCGAGGGCAAACCATATCTCGGCGTCTGTCGCGGGTTCCAGATCCTCAACATCGTCGTAGGCGGCTATCTGATCGGTGACATATTGACCTGGATGCCCGATGCTCTGACGCATTTCGCCAACAGGGAGACCAGTGTCAGCGAGTCGCACGAGGTGACCCTCGAGCCTGGCAGCATTCTCGCGCGAAGCTACGGCGCAACGAAGATCGTCACCAACAGCCGCCACCATCAAGGCCTGACGCCGGAGTTCGTTTCGGACAAGTTCGCGATCACGGCGATTGCCCCGGACGGCGTAGTGGAGGGTGTCGAGATGAAGGGCGTGCCGTTTGTCGTGGGAGTGCAGTGGCACCCTGAGAAGCAGTCCGACACCTATATCAACTCGATATCTGGGCCGCTTTTCAGAGCGTTCGTAGACGCTTGCGCGGCGTATCGGCGCTCGCGGTGAAGGCCGTCATACTCGCTGCCGGCAAGGGCACGCGCATGGGCGACCTCACGCGCGACGTGCCCAAGCCGATGATCCCCGTGCTCGGCAAGCCCGTTGTCGAGCACATCATGCTTAGAATGATGGCCGGCGGCGTGACCGAGTTCGTCCTCGTCACGAAGTACCTCGCTGAGCAGATACGCGGCCATTTCGGTGACGGCGGCCGCTTGGGCGCTCCGGTCAGCTATGCCGATCAGACCGACAAGTACGGCACCGGCGCGGCGCTGCTCTCCGCGCGGGAGCTTGTCGGCGACGATCCATTCATGATGACCTTCGCCGACGTGATCACATCGACGGCCACGTACGCCGACGCCATCCGCACCCACTTCGAGAAGGGTGGGGCGGGGGTCGTGGCGGTCAACTGGGTCGATGATCCATACACGGGAGCGGCAGTCGTGCTCAACGATGATGGCCACATCGACCGCATCATCGAAAAGCCTCCCAAAGGCAGTTCTCCATCGAACTGGAATAGCTCCGGCATCTTCGTCTTCTCGCCGGTGATCTTCGACTACCTGGAGAAGTTGGAACCCTCCTGGCGCAACGAATACGAACTCGCCGACGCAATGACCGCCATGATCTCAGACGGCCTGGCCCTTTACCCATCCTATCTGCAGGGCGACTGGCTCGACGTCGGCAGCGCAGAGGCGATCAAGGACGCGGAAGCGATGCTTGGCGGAGCGACCGCCAACCCCGCGTAGGTTGGCACGCCAGGAGGGCGAGTGATAGCCAGATGCGAACGCGGCGCCGGAAGCAAGCTGCGAGATTGTCAGGCCTGAATGAGCATCTCTTCAGGGGAAACTGGTGTGACGCCGTCATACCGAGCGAAATCACCGGCATTGAGCGTAACGAGATGTGTAACGCCATGTGCCAGCATCAGCATAGCTATCCGGGCATCGTGGGCCGTCTTGCCGGCCACGCGGTAACGAGTGACCAAGTCGCGCCAGCGACGCGAGCCGTCCTCCGGTTCGACCAGCGAATCAAACGCGCTCAGTATCTTGTCGATCTCAACGGCCGCAGCGTCGGTGTGAAGGCCCATTCCGTTGTCGGCGCAAGGCCGAGTCGCCACCACCCAGTACTCAGCCAGCACTTGCGTGCATACGTAGACGTCTTCATCAGAATCGATCAGCTGCCGCACCACGCGGGTACACGCGTCTCGGTGCGGGCTATCGGCGTCGCGAGAGCGCAGGAAGATGTTGGTGTCTATGAGGTAGCTCACAGGCGATCCTCGTAGAGGTTTTCGCGTCGCAGGGACTCATCGGATATGCGCAGACCCGGTATCGGGTTAGCTGTGAAGCTTTGCCACGCCTCGCGGGCCTTCTTCCGTCGGTCCGCCCGCTTGTCCAACGGCCTGAATTCCACCTCCAGTGGCTGATTCACCGGAAGGTCAACCGGCTCGTCCGGAACAATCGACTTGCCGTCAAAATGTGCTCTTATCACTGTGGCCATATCCTCAGCCTCCACTGCCATTATACCACGGCCGCTCGCAGCAGGAGCAGATGCTAGTCTTCTGCCCCCAACTCCGCAAACCACCGCTCGAACCACTTGCACGTGACGTCAGTCATCTCCTGGAAGCACGCGGGGCTGTCGTCGAAGAGATGTCCTGCGCCGTCTACGATGTGGAGTTCCTTGGGGCAGGTAAGCGCGGCGTAGATCTCCCTCGCCTCCGGCAGGACTATTGCATCCTCGCTGCCCTGCACGACCAGTGTCGGTGCCGTCACCAACGGCGCGAACGGGAGTATTTCGACGTTGCGCGGCACGCGAAGTACCATCACGCCGATGCGCTCGTCCTCGGACGCCGCCCGAATCGCCACCGTCCCGCCTGTGGACGAGCCGTTGACGCCGATGAATCGAGTCTGGAAGAACGTCTGCGAACCGATGAAGTCCAGCGCGCTTATAAGATCATCGTACTGCTGGTCCTGAGTTGACTGCTCGGGGAGTCCGTCGCTTTCGCCGTGGCCGGTGAAGTCGAAGAGGAACGAGGCGATGCCATCGTCCAGAAGCCGCTCGGCTATGCCACGATTGCGTGGGCTGGCCTTGTTGCTGCCAGTGCCGTGCGCAAAAACGACCACGTCGCGCAACGCCTCATCCGGCGCGAGCAGCCCTCCTGAGAGCTTGAGGCCCCTCGACGTCTTGAACGTGACTGCTTCCTCAATCATCCTGGTCCCCCCCCTGTCGGTATGCCCAGTGCAGTAATAATACCACACATTTGCCGACCGAGCTTATCTATTATGCACACACGGCCTCAGAAGTAAACGTTGGGGTCTGCACCGTTCTCCACTCCGCCATTGCATAACCCACACGCGTCTGTTACAATCTGTGTGCGATGTGCAGGGAGGTCAGGATGAAAGAGCAGCTACAGGCGCTGTATGAGCTTCAAAAACTCGACTTGGAGATTGCCCACACGAATGCGGCGCTCGTCGCGCTCAACGGCGCGTTGGCCCTGCGACAGAAGCACGAGATTGCGACCAAGCAGTCGGACGCCGCGCACCAGGCGCTGGTGAACGCCGAACTCGAACTCAAAGACAGCGAACTGCAGCTCAAGACCGTCGATGAGAAGCGCGCCGCCACCGAGAAAAAGCTGTATTCCGGCGGCATAATGAGCGCGAAAGAGGCTACCAGCCTCGAGCACGAGGTCGAGCATCTCAAGGGACAGCAGAGCCAGCTCGACGAGAAGGTCCTGGGTCTCTACGACACTGTCGAGTCCCTGCGCGAGAAGTCCGCGAAGGCCAAAGCTATGGTAGATGACCTCGACCATCAGATCAAAGATGCACTCGTCAAGGAAGAAGACGAGCGCAAGCGCCTCGACAAGGAGATGGCCAGGCTTGAGCCCGAGCGAGCCGAGGCCGCCGCGAAGATCACGGAAAAGCAGCTTCTTTCTCGCTACGAAGCAATCCGCAAGAGACACAATGGCTCGGGCATCGCAAAGATCGTCGACCACAAATGCGAGGGCTGCCACGTCGCCGTAACCACCTTCACCACGCGCAATCTGTTCCAAGACAAGGGCATCGAATACTGCGAGAACTGCGGCCGCATTCTGATGCTGGGCACGGAATGAGCAAGGTTGTCATCTACTCGGACGGCGCCTCGAAGGGCAACCCCGGCGACGCGGGCATCGGCGTAGTCATTTCGGACGCGAGTGGCGGCGTGCTGCGCGAGATCGCCGATTACATTGGCAAACAGACGAACAACGTCGCCGAGTACTCCGCGCTCATTCGTGGGCTGCGCGAATCGGCCGACCTGGGCGCCACGCAGGTCGAGATATGCACTGACAGCGAACTGCTCGCGCGGCAGCTTACCGGCGTGTACAAAGTGAAGGCCGCAAACCTCAAGCCTTTGTTCGAAGAGGCGGTGTCTCTCCTTCGAGTCTTTGAGCGAGTATCGATCTCGCACGTCGTCCGCGAGTTCAACAAGCGCGCGGATGAGCTCGCTAACGAGGGCGTCAAGAAGCATCGCAACAACTCGCTCAACTCCCGGCCGAAGGCCGACAAGCCAACCTCTGCTCCGAAGACTCCGCGCCAGGGCAGGCTCAGCTTCTAGCCCGCCTGTGATTATGCCGCCGCTCCGGACAGGGTAAACTGTCCATGCGCTACCGCCGCTGGTGTGGAGGCCACTCCGTGAACGAACAGGAAACCCACAGAGGTCTTGTCCAGCGCGTCTTCGGCTCCTACTGGCTATCGCTGGTCATCGGCATCGCGCTGGTCGGGCTTGGAATAGCCTCGATCATCGCCCTGCGGCTGGTATCAACGGGCCTCGCGTTCTTGCTGGGCATCGTGCTCCTGGTCGCGGCATTCCTGCTGGGTGCGAGCGTCATGAACGGCGTCAGGCCTGCGGCATCGCGGGTGGTCGATGCAGTCGTGGGCCTGCTGTGCGTTGGCGCCGGCGTCTACCTGATCGTGAACCCATCCATCGGACCGACCGTGGTGGCTCTGGTGCTCGCCGTGTTCTTCCCGGTCGAGGGCATCTCCAAGATCGTTACCGCAGCCACGATGCGACACCTGCCCAAATGGGGGTGGGTGGTCGTCAGCGGCGTCCTTTCGTTTGCTCTTGGCGTGGTCGTGTGGGTCTATGGCCTACGCGCAAGCGGACAAGTCGCCGGCGTCCTGCTTGGGATCGACCTGGGGTTCACTGGCCTTGTCATCATATCCGTGGCTGGCGCGCTGAGGGATTACGCGCAGACCACGCGTCACGCGCCTGCTTAGAGGAGCATTCCGAAACGATCGTCAGTCAGCTGGCGGCGGGATGTATTTCTCGATCAGACGGGATGTCACTGACGTGAGCGCCTGAGCGAGTTCGGTTGGGGTCACGGTCCTAGTCTGGTCCTTGAGCAGAGGCGAATCGGCCGCGATGTAGAGCCCATCCTTGAGCGCCTGCGCTGGATTGCCCTTCGATGCGGCCTCCGATTCGCCGGCTGCGGGCGTAACTTTGACTCCATCTCCTGGGGGAGAGGGCTGGGGTGAGGGCGCGGCTTGCGGCGAAGAAGGCTGCCCCGCACCCTTTCGCTCTACCTCCGGCTTCAGGCTGCCCTCGATGTATGCGATCATTCTCTCCAGTGCGACCGCAAGCTCATAACGCGTGACGCACTTGTTGCCCTTGAATGTTCCGTCGGGATAGCCTTTCATCACGCCTTCGGCGACTACGATCGCGACGTGATCCGCCGCCCAGTTGTGCTTGGGGACGTCCTTGAACTGCACTTCGCCAAACGCAGGACAGAGGAGGACGGCCGTAAGAGCGATAGAGAGGATGGCTTTTCGCATTGATAGCACCTCATGCAAAAACGCCCGATGCTCAACCTGAGCATCGGGCGTCACAGACTCGCTGTCTATACCTCGAATCCGGTCTCGATGAACTGATCCCGGATGGTCTCGATCTGATCCAGCGCACGACCGCAGCCGAGGGCGACACAGCTCAGCGGATCCTCCGCAACGTGCACGGGAATCCCAGTTTGCTTGGTAAGTAGTCTGTCGAACCCGCGAATGAGCGATACGCCGCCCGTGAGCATCACGCCGCGCTCGATGATGTCGGAGCTGAGTTCCGGCGGAGTTTGCTCGAGCACAGACTTCACGCGATCGACGATCGCCATTATCGGTTCCGTCAGCGCTTCGCGGATCTCGCTGGACGTCACCTCGATGGTCTTGGGCAGTCCTGCGACCAGGTCGCGCCCTCGCACTTCGAGCACCAGTTCCTGCTCCAGCGGATACGCGCTGCCGATCTTCATCTTGATCTCTTCAGCCGTACGGTCACCGATCATCAGGCTGTACTTGGTTTTGATGTGCCTCTGGATGACCTCGTCCATCTTGCTTCCACCGACGCGGATCGACTTCGAACTGACGATCCCGTTCAGCGAGATTACGGCGATATCGGCTGTGCCCCCACCGACGTCGATGATCATATTCCCGCCCGGGCTCGAGATCGGCAGTCCGGCTCCTATAGCCGCAGCCAGCGGTTCTTCGATCGGGTAAGCCTGCTTCGCGCCTGCGCTCTTCGCAGCCTGTACCACCGCGCGCTTCTCGACGGGTGTCACCTGCGAAGGCACCGCCACAATCACGGTGGGCTTGAGCATCCGCCGCTTTCCACAGACCTTGGCGATCAGATACTCGAGCATCTTTTGCGTGGTGGAGTAATCGGCAATGACGCCCTCGCACATCGGCCGTATGGCGACGATGTTGCCGGGCGTGCGGCCAAGCATCATCCGGGCTTCCTCACCAACCGCAACAAGCCGCTTCGTCGTAGTGTTCACGGCGACGACAGACGGCTCGCGCAGGACAATGCCCTTGCCCTTGAGGTAAACCAGGATGTTCGCTGTTCCAAGATCGATGCCTAGCTCAGGCACCAGGTTAAACAAGGATAGTCTCCCTCTCTATGTCATTCGATACCGGGCCGACGTCCGCCCCAAGCTCCTGGAGCTTGCCCGCAAGATCTTCATACCCGCGCTCGACATGCTCTAGTCCGCTAATCTCTGTCAGACCTTCGGCGGCCAAGCCGGCGCATATCAGCGCCGCTCCGCCGCGCAGGTCCGGGGCCGTCACCGGAGCGCCCATCAGTTTCGGCACGCCCGTTATCACCGCGCTGCGGCCGTCCTGTTTGATGTCGGCGCCCATCCGCACCATTTCGTTGACGTACTTGAAACGGCGCTCATAGACGTTCTCGGTCACTACGGATACGCCCTCGGCAATCGACAGCATCGCGGCAAACGGCTGCTGCAAGTCGGTCGGGAATCCCGGATGCGGCATGGTCATCACGTCGGTAGCCATCGGCCTGGCGTTGCACCTTACGCGCATCGCATTATCATACATATCCACAACCGCGCCCACTTCACGCAGCTTCAGAACGAATGGCTCGATATGCTCGCGGTTGATGTTCTCGATAGTCACGTCACCCATGGTTATGGTGGCCGCGACCGCGAAAGTTCCCACTTCCATTCTGTCCGACACGATGTCATACTCCGTGCCGTGCAGTTCGTCCACGCCCTCTATTCGAACGGTCGGCGTGCCCGCGCCGGATATCCTCGCACCCATACTCGTCAGGAAGTTCGCGAGTTCCGTCACTTCCGGTTCCATGGCCGCATTGCTGATCGTCGTCACGCCGTCAGCAAGGCAGGCCGTGGTCATAATGTGCTGAGTTGCGCCCGCGCTGGGAAGGTTGAAGTACACCTGAGCGCCGTGGAGCGCATCGCCTTCGGCCTCAACGTACCCGTGCTCTATATTGACATGCGCGCCAAGCGCCTGCATGCCCTTTACATGAAGATCGATCGGTCTGGCGCCGATATCGCAACCACCGGGCATGGCCACCTTAGCATAGCCTTTTCTGGCCAACATCGGACCGAGTACGCAGAAAGAGGCCCGCATCCGCTTTACAAGTTCGTAGGGGGCCTCCGTCTTCTCTATCTCGGTCGCGTCTATATGCACCACGCCCCGGGAGACTTCCTCGCACCTTACTCCGATAGCTCTCAGCATGTCCATCATTGTATGAACATCACCGATCCCCGGGACGTTGCGAAGTATGGTCTCGCCTTTGCCCAGCAGTGCACCCGCCATAATGGCAAGAGTGCTGTTCTTGCTGCCGCTGGACCGTATGGTTCCCTGCAATCGTGCGCCGCCGGTTAGTAAGAGCTTGCCCAATTCTCCAGACCTCCTGTCGGAATCTACCCCAAGTCAGCTCACCGACAAGCACATCACGGCCGCACCGTGTGCGGCCCCTTCCAGCCGCCTGGTGGCGGCTCATCCAGCCGTGCTGTAGACAGCTTGGTCACTCGGCTCAAGTATAGCTGAAGGGCTTTGCGCGTGTCAAGCCGCGCTCTGTATCTAATAACGCGCGACACCCTCAAAAGGTATACCCTGTGTGACGAAATGGAAAGGGATTTGCTTGGCGAGGACAGCGGAGCCCTGAGAGGCAATGGCACACGCCCACGGCAACAACGCGAAAACTCCCCGGTGCGCTGTCGGAGGTTTTACTCGCGTCGCTTGCCGGACCGGCTGAACCGGTTCGCCCGTATGCGAGAACCATAGCACCACACCGGGGAGTACTGATGTTCTTCATTAACTATGTATCCCGGTCACAGCCCGGCCAAACTCACGGCCGGCATAATGGTCGCGCAGAATTGGCATGCTAGCCCGGATTATGCATCTTCCGCACAATCCGTTCCGAGGGAATCAAGTTCAGGGTGACGTGATACGACTCACCAAGGGTGAACTACTTGGTGAGGTTCTGGAGTCGAGCCTGTCTGCGCCGGATGTCGCCCGGGATGCCCAAGTCGCGCCGGTTCTACCGCAGTGTGAGCCCACCGACATTGACGAGGCGATCGTGACCAAGATGGGCAGAGACTGGCCTGTCCGTTCTGTCGAACGATCCGTTCATCACTCAGGTGCTGCTCAGCAGCCGCCTACGGGCGCTTGAGGCCGCTGGACGGATCTCGATCACGATGACGCCTGATGACGGGATCAGGAGCAGCCGCATCTCCAGGCACGCCGCCACTTCGTCGAAGAACCTCGGATGACAAAACAGAGGCCACGCGCACATCGCAATGCGAGCGTGGCCTCCAGTTCATAAAACCTGGTGGAGCTGATGAGATTCGAACTCACGACCTCTTCCGTGCGAAGGAAGCGCTCTCCCAACTGAGCCACAGCCCCATAACCACGATGATTATACCACCTGCGCGGCCTGAGTGTCAAAAACCGCTGCACGTTTCACCGCCTGCCCGGAACGGTATCTTACTATCGTTGCCAAGCAGCTATAGGGAGGGGTTCTCATGAAGACACACGCGATCCTACTCGGCGTCATTGCGTCCGCGCTTCTCCTTGCCTCCTCGGGCGCGTCGCAAGCCTACAACGCAATGCCCACGCCCGAGGACATGGGGCTGTGCTACTCGCTCTCCGCGGGCGGCGCGTTCTCCGTCAACTCCAACGTCAAGAATGGCTCTCGCCCGACCGTCAACTTCAGTTGGTTCGGTCCCGCCGAGGCGGCGTTCGGCGATATGGCAGCGTTTGGCCTGTCCGGCGACTGGATTGGCCTGCAGCGTAACGACGGCACTAACATCAATCTGGGCGTGTTCACCGTCAACTACAAGGTCTCCGCGATCCTGAGTGCCTACAGAGTGTTTGTTGTGATGGGTTTGGGTATACGATATTCGTCGAACAATGTTCCTGAGATGCGAATAGGCCAGGGCACCCAGTTCGCTTGGGACGGGGGAGTTGGCATAGATTTCACGAACAATTTGTTCGGTCAGGCTCGGTTCATAGCGGGCCAGAACCCAGGCCAGGACGGTATGACCGCCGTCGAGATAGGGTATCGGTTCTAGCCTGCATTATTCACGGGGATCGTGAATAATGCTCTTTGAGCACCGGATTATGCGGGTCATGCATAATCCGGGCGAGATGAACCTGGGCATTCACGCACCGGTACATGCTCGACCGGCCGCGGAGTATTCCGCGGCCGGTCTCTTGTGTGTTCGGCATTTGCCTACTTGACTACAACCGTGTATGTGACAGTCGAGTTCGCTCCCGGCGCAACTGTCCCCACGTTCCACTTGACCGAGTTGGAAGCTGCGTCGTAGATTCCTCCGTTACTCGCGCTGACGAAGCTCACGTGCGGGTCCACGTCGGCCTTGACAACGGCGGACGTTGCCGCCCCGTCGCCGGTGTTGGTGTAGTTGACGGTGTACACCAACTGCTCGCCTACTTTGGCGGTCTTCTTGTTCGCCGTGATGGTAACCGCGAGCTTCGGACTGCCGCCGGTGGTCGCCGGGTAGTCAACGTGATACGTCAACTCGGGTATGATCTGGCCCGCGGTGTCGGTGAACCGCGCGTAGAGCGTCCAGCCCACCGTGAAGTTCTCGGCCTTAATCAGGAGCTGGTTCCATCCGGCGTTCATGGTCACGTTGGCGATATCCGCATCTGGGTTGCTGGGGCGGTAGCCGGGGTCGTTATAGATCAGTGCGCCGTTAAAGAACACCTTGGCCGCGTCGTCCACCCCCATCCTGAACTGACAGTTCCGGGCAACGGGGCTGTAGACGTAGCAGTTGAGATAGCCGATGGCGTAGTCGCAAGCGCTGAATATCGGACAGAGGTCCAGCAGATCGGCCGACGAGGCATAGTCCGTCCAGGTCTTGCCGGCTGTGGTGACGCCGACTGACGGGTGAATGGTCGTCTCGCCGATGTAGTCCGTGTTGTGACCTGCGCCGTTGGTGTAGATGAACGGTCCCAACGCGGCCCAGTGCCTTATGAATCCGCTTGGCGACGATCCGCCGCCACCGGCCGACGACTGCGTGGTGAACGTGTAGTCAGACGACACAGACCGGTTCCCTGCCGCATCCATAGCCGTGACTCGGTAGTGATATGTCGTGCTGCAGGACAGCCCGAGCAGCGTAACGCTCTGGCCTGTTGCCAGCGTCGACGCTGCCGTGGAGGATCCGTAGGAGGTGGTGGTTCCATACTCGACGGTTCCCGTGGCCGGCTCGTTGGTCGTCCATCCTATGCTTGCCGAGACCGATCCCACATTGCTCGATGCGACTCCCGAGATCGTCGGAGCAGTGGTGTCGGGTGGGGGAGAAGAGCTTGTCCTGACCAGCGTCACGGCCTCGCCCATCGCGAGCCCTATCTTGCCGATCTCCGGTCCGAGCGTGCCGTCGGAGTGCAGCAGGCGGTAGGTGGCGTCGAGGTCATAGAGTTGGGACTGCGTCCCGTAGTCGCTGTAGGTCCAGCCGACCTTGGGCCTGGACAGGATCAACCCATTGGTATACGCTCGCTTGTATATGGTGAAGCTCTGTCCCGCGGAATCGGTGCCGGTCTTCCAGACAGAATAGAGCGGGTCTGCCGGAGTCCCGATGTCGAACTCACGCGCCTTGGCCCAGAAAGAGCTGAGCTGCGGCGAACCAGAGCCTGCCTTCTGCTGATAATAGGTATACCTGCCCTGCTTGGCCAGCCAGTAGTTCGACAGCGAGAACATCTCGTGCCGGTCGCGCGCAGAATAGTAGTTGCTTGCCGGCGAGACCTCCGGATCGGGCGTTCCCTGCGCGTAGATCAGGATCTTGCCTCTGTCCGCCAACAGCTTCGCGAGATCGCATGCCTCAATGACACGCGGCTGCACGACCTGCATGTAGTATTCCGTCAGGAGCCCATCGGCCCCGTTCGTGCCAAGATCCGTGAACGGCAGTACATACTCCGCTACGTTTGGCAGGATCACCCTGTCGCCGCCAGGATAGGTCGGATGGTCGCTGCCGAGCGCGGCGTTGACTGAAGCGAACGCGGGCGTCATATCCGCCTGGAATTCCGAGGCAAACTGGGTTGGCGTGCGGTTGCCGTACTCGATCACCTTGCCGCCGCTTGTCGCTGTTGGGAAGTAGCTTGCCGTCGGGCTGACCTCGTCAACGAAGATGCCGTCAGGCTTGTTGCCCGTCGTGATGACCTTTCTGAACTGCGCGCCCTTGAACTTCTGGAACAGAGGGCTCTTGAGATTGTAGACATATCTGTAAGAGGTCCAGATGTGGTTCTTGACTCGTGCGTCCTTGAGGGTAGACGCGGTGCCCCCGCCGTATCCCTTGATGGTCTCGCTGGTGCCGTCCGAATATGTGACCGCAGTGTCGTCGTAGTAGTGAAGGAACGCGGTCTCGACGTCGTAGCCGTTCGCCGATGCGTACGCTGCCAGGTCGGCGAGTTCGACCGTATCATTTGTCAAAACCGTGTGCAGAAGCATATACTGCAAGAGGTAGATATCTGTGGTGTGCGACCTGAGCCCGCTCAGGTGGTCCGAAGCGATCACCATGTCGAGTCTGGACAACTCGAACGTCCACTCGGTCTCGTTGATCGGCACTCCGATCTCGTTGAGCGATTGGAAGTTGAGCGTCGACGGCAACTTTGGGCTTCCTGGAGATGCCGGCGCGTGCATCGCTGCTGCAATGAGAATTGCAAGAATGAGTGAAGAACACCTAGGTAGCTTCATGCCGTTCCCTCAATGCCCCATGACTGGGGGTAGTGCTTGCCGCTATGATGCGTCAAGTTGAGCTGGTTGTCAAGCAGACGAGCACTTTGTCACGGGCGTGACTATAGTCATGCAGGAGCGAGTCCGCGATCTACCCGCCGCTTTTCACCGTCTCTGCCGTTTGCTTCGGAACGATGCTGGACACCTCGCTGCCACGAACGGCGGCGTAGTTCGCCTCGATCGTGAAGGACTTGCTGAAGCACAGGGCCTTGAACACGATACTCAGGCTCTGCTTTATGTTGAGCGCGCCGTTGGTGACCTTCCATGCGCTCTGATCGTCACGGACCTTGCCGAGTTTGCCGAGCCCGAGCGGCATTCCGTATACCTTTAGGCTGCCCGTACCGCGCGCCTGCAGTTGGTCCTGGCTTAGCCATGTCAGAGCTTCCGTCAGGTCGTGTTCCTGCTTCTTCGGCTTCTTGTCCACCAGCACCTCGCCGTCGCCGACCACTCGACCGACCGCGGTGCAATCGCTCGACACGGCGACCTTAACATCGGAGCCTCCAATCGACACCAGCGCGCCGGCGGCATCGCAGCGATAGTACTCGAACCGCGCCTCAAAGCAGTTGGCGCTCGATTCGCGGATGCAGGCACGAAAGTACTTGTCCTCGGCTACCTCGCCTTCGGTCGTCTGCTTGCAGACGCCCACCCATTCCCCGGTTATCCCGCGGAAGAACTCGGTAATCGCGCAGACCGGCTTCTCGGCCGGCTTGTCCCCCGGCAGCGCCGAGGGCGTTTCGGCTTTCGTCGTTACGGGGGCCTGCGTTGAGTCCGCTGCAGCCGGCACGGCGGTCTCCTCGCAGTAAGTCGGGCATCCGAGCGCGGCCAGAGCGATAGCGATCAAAAACGTACGGAGCAAGCGATTCCCCTCCCAAGTGCGGAATTGGCTTGGGGTTAGTATATCCAATGTGTCGGCCTCTCACACTGCTTGCAGGCGAGGAGGTTATTAGTCTACAATTAATACACTGTGCCGATAGGCTGGGGCTGCAGCGGAGGCTTAATGCGGATGATTAACGGCGATGGAATTCTGAGCCTGAGGCTGGACTCGCAGGACGCGGCGGTCGTGCGCAAAGCGTTGTCGGCAGAGCAGCGCGTCAGAATCCTGAGCCTGCTCTCGCGAGGCCCGATGAATGTGAACGAGATCGCGTCCGCCTTGTCGATATCGCAGCCCACCGCATCCATCCACATTCGTATTCTTCAGGACGCCGGACTTGTGGAGACCGAGTTCATGCCCACCGACCGCGGTTCCGAGAAGCGATGCCGGATCGCCTTTCGCAAGCTCATATTCGAAACAGAGATAGGCCAGGAGGCGGTACGTGAGATCGTCAGTGAGGTGCCGATGCCTGTGGGGATGTTCACGGCAGTCTCAGTCGTACCGCCGTGCGGGATGGCGGACGATCGGGTCTTCATCGGCTACATGGACAACCCCGAGTCGTTCATGCGCGCGGACAGAGCGCGAGCACAGATAGTGTGGTTCAGCGAAGGCTGGGTCGAGTACACCTTCCCGACGGACCTTCCGCCCAACGCGGAAGTGACCGCTGTGGAGTTCGTGTGCGAGTTGTGCTCCGAGACCGCTTCCTACGACAATCACTGGCCGTCGGATATCACTGTCTGGATGAACGGCGTCGAGGTCGGAACATGGCTCTCGCCCGGCGATTTCGGCGGGACTAAGGGCCGGCTTAACCCCGACTGGTGGCCGGACAACAACACCCAGTACGGGGTGCTCAAGTCCTGGATCGTTGACGAGTCCGGCAGCAAGGTGGACGGAGTCCCCGCAGCCGGCGCTCGACTCAGCAGCCTTGGCCTTACCTACCAATCTCCCATAGTGGTCAGGATCGGTAACAAGCCGGACGCCGCCCACGTCGGAGGAGTGAATCTCTTCGGCAGGAGTTTCGGCAACTACCCTCAGGACCTGATACTCCGCATACGATACAGACTTCGAGCGCCCATACGCGCAGCCGCAGGGTAAGGGACCTTGCGACAAAATCGCCTCGAATTTCAACGGGGGCACTTAGCACAGAGGTATACTCGTTCTACATAGGGAATGTACAGACGATAGAACTTGCCGGAAAGGAGGCAGCGAAAACGATGAGGTTCAGGATAGACAACAACACAGACACACCAACGGTGCATCGCTCGCCTCGATCCGGCGCTGCCGGCTAGAAACAACAGGTTTCCCCATCGATCCTGTGTGACCGGGGCTCGACCTCCGAATACGTTCGGGTCGTGGGCGTGTGTGCCCACGACCCGATTTTGCGTTTTCGGAGGGATCTCAATTGAACTCAAGCCTTGAACGGGCGCGCAGCGGAGACCCGACAGCCGTGAGGTATCTCATCAGGGATCTGCGCCCCCGCATATATAAGATGGCAGCATATTACGCGCGCGCGTGCGGTGAGGACGCTGAAGACCTCGCTCAGGAGGCGTGGCTCGGCCTGCTCGAAGCGCTCCCGGAACTCGACCTGACGATCGGTCAGCCCGCGCAGTATCTTATTGCCCGTGCGCGCTGGAAGATGCTGGACCTCGTGAAACGCGAGCGCGTCCGCCGCTGTCTGCCCCTGGACGACGTAACACTGGATATCACCGCTGCCTGCGATCGTGATGACGCGGACGGCTGCGCGAGCGTGTCCGAGTTCATCGGAGCACTCAAACCCACGCAGCGTCAGGTACTCGAATGCCTGCTGTCGGGGCTAACCTGGCGGGAAGCCGGCGAGCGTCTGGGCTGTGCATCGGCCAACATCGCCTACCACGTCCGAAACATCCGCCGGAGGTACGAAGAATGGCTGTAGGAGGCGTCTCCGACGGCGACCGTGCAGCGATGACGGCCGTATGAGGCGTCTCCGACGGCGATCGTTTAGCATCCTGGTCCCAGCGCTCTACAAAGCATTGGAGGCGCGGAAGCGAATATGCCTCCAGAAGGAGGTGGGTGATATGAGGATCGACACTACACCCGCCCCCGGAGCAGGGCTCCGGTAGCGGCCAGCCCAGCGCTGGCCGGCTAGTCCGGTGAAATGCTCCGCAGGCCGTCCGATGAGAATCGGGCGGCCCGCAGTGACTACTCCACCTCGATATCTGCCACTGACGGCGCGATCCTCGTCGGCCTGTAGGGGAACCGCGCCACGTCTTCCTCACGCGTGACGCCCGTCAGCACGAGTATCGTCTCAAGCCCGCTCTCGACGCCCGCGATCATGTCCGTGTCCATCCTGTCCCCGATCATTACGGCGCTCTCGGAGTGCGCGGCCATGAAGCGCAGTGCGCTGCGCACCATGAGTGGGTTTGGTTTCCCGACGAAGTACGGCTTGACCCCGGTCGCAGTCTCGATAAGCGATGCCATCGCGCCGCACGCCGGTTCCATCCCCCTGTCGCTTGGTCCTACCGGATCGGGATTGGTCGCGATGAACCGTGCGCCGGCCGCGACCAGCCGAACCGCTTTGGCTATACGCTCGAAATTGTAGTTGGTCGTTTCGCCCAGCACGACATAGTCGGGGTCGTGCTCCGTTAATACGTATCCCAGGTCGTGCAGAGCGCTCGTCAGCCCCGATTCCCCGATCGCGAATGCGGACCCGCCCGGCATCTGGCTGTGCAGGAATTGCGCCGTCGCCATCGCTGAAGTGAACAGCCGCTCAGGCGGTACGCGCAGTCCTGCGTTCGCCAGTCGATGCTGGAGGTCCCGCGGGGTATACATCGGGTTGTTCGTCAATACGGCGAACTTCGCGCCGGCATCCGTCAGCCGTTCTATGAAGTCCTGCGCGCCCGGTATCGGCTGATTGCCGCGCACAAGCACTCCGTCCATATCTAGCAGGTAGCTCTTTGTTGCACTCATATCACATTACTCTTCGACTCCCAGCCTCATGCCACCTCCGCCGCTCTTGACCGGCCCGCCTACGCAGTGTAGAATCAGGCTGACCAATGGGGGGATTTCGAATGAGGACAATCGTCTGCGTTGTGCTCCTGGCGTGCCTGCTGGGAGTTGCTGCATTCGCCGCGCCGATCAGACTCTCTGACAATGGCCGGTCGGACTACGTGATTCTGCTGGCTGCGGACGCGAACGCGACTGAGCGCTTCGCCGCCGACGAACTCCAGAAATACGTCCAGAAGATCACCGGGGCCAGGCTGCCGATCCGGCCCGAGTCCGGCGCCTCGCCGTTCGTCGCCGTGGGGAAGATCGCAGATCTCGATGTCCCTTCCCGCTATGAGGGCGACGACTCCTTCCGCATCCGCACCGAGGGAGCCAATATCGCCATCCGCGGCGCGATCCCTCGCGGCACCCTCTACGGCGTATACGACTTACTGGAACGGCTCGGTTGCTGGTTCTTCTCGCCGGACATACGCGCGATGAAAGGCCACTCCGAGTACGTTCCCAGCAAGCCGACGCTCACGGTCGAGCCCATCGACATTCTTGAGCAGCCTCTGATGAAGTACCGCAAGCGCGACCCCGGCTCGTACTACTGCCCCAAGTCTTGGGACGTCGCGATCGACTGGATTGCCAAGAGCCGTGCGAACACGATCGCAATCAACGCCAGCATCTATGACGACTGCCGCGAACAGATCACAACCGAGCTGGCCAAACGCGGCATGTGGCTCGAGATCGGCAAGCACGAAACCATGCACCGCTTCCTGCCGATCAAGAGATACTTCCCGGAGCATCCCGACTGGTTTGGCATGGCCGACGGGAAGCGCGCAAACGACAGCGTCACCGTCTTCGAGACCGCCAACTCCGAAGCCGTTTCCACCTTCACCGCGAATCTCATCGGCTATCTCAAGACGCGGCCGGACGTTGACGTCTACCAGATCTGGCCTCCCGACGGCGCGCGATGGTCCGACAGCCCGGAGTCGCGCAGGCTCGGCTCTCCCAGCGAGCGCATGGCGCTTCTTGTCCAGCACGTTCAGAAAGCCGTGAAAGCCGCGGGCCTCAAGACTCGCATCGCCACCATCGCCTACCAGCGTATCATCGCTCCGCCGAAGAACATGGCATTCGACAAGGACACGATCGTCGATTTCTGCCCCATCTCGCGCGATTATTCGATGCCGCTCGGCGACGCCCGCAGCGCGGAGAACGTCCGGCTGGGGAACGCGCTTCTCGGCTGGACGAAGAACTTCCCGGGCGACGTCGTGGACTACAGCTACTACGCGAAGGGGAGTTGGTCGTCGCTGCCGGTCGTCGAGCCCGAACAGATTGCTTCAGACTGCAAATACTGGGCGAAGATCGGCGTGGTCGGCACCGACATCTACTGCCAGACCGGCGACTGGCTCGCGCGTGAGGTGCATCATCTCGCATTCGCCAAGGCTTCGTGGGATACTGAGTTCGATGCCGCCGAGTGGTACGATCAGTATCTCAAAACGCGTTTCGGCGGCGCGGCCGACGCAATGAAGCGCTACCACGTCCTTGCGACACAGATCAGCCTCAAGGGACTCATTCCGCAGAGCTGCCAGGGCCAACCGCGCGACTACTACGCGCAGCTTGCCGAAGCTCGCGAGGCAATGGCCGAGGCCGTATCCAAAGCGGACACACCGGAGGCGAGATGGGCCACGAAGCTGCTCGCCTGGCAGCCGGACTACCTCGCAGCCGCGCTGGAGGTCAGGCAGCTCGAGGTCGACAGGAAGCCGATGACCGAGATAACCGCCGCACGCGCGAAGCTGACGGAGCTGTTCAACTCGCATCTCAACGACGGCACCGCGAACGGCAAACCGGTCAATCGCTAGACACGGGGGCGACAACCGCACCGCGTCCCATTCAATCCGCTAGCAGCCTGCCGGACGAAGTCGCATTTGGTTGTAGGAGACGTCTCCAGACGGCGATTTCCGAGCGTGAGGCTGTCGGAATCAAGTTCAGGGTGACGTGATACAACTCGCCAAGCGTGAACTACTTAGCACTGAGTAGGCCGCGCCGAAGTGCGATCAGCGCTCCGCCACCACGCTCAAGCTGATCGTAGCACTCTTGGGCGCGGCAAGAATCCAGTCGTCACCCGATACCGACAGCATCCACGAGTGCGCGACCGCCCCGACCTCGCAGCGGGATTCCGTCGGGTAGACGCGAGCGTACGGCGTCCACCACTTTCCGCGCTTGATTGCGGCTCCCACGCTCGGTACCGCCGTGAACCCCTGCTCCCAGACGTAGCCGGCCATCAGATCGATTCGCTTGCCCCTGCGAACCGCATCGAACCGGCAGCTCCTTGCCACATCAAGCCGGACGTCTCGCTTCGCGGCGACGCCCGAGATGCCGCCGGTGTCGTGGTAGAACCCCTGGGGATCGCTGAACACTCTCGGTGAGAGCACGAACATATCCTCCACCGCGACATTATCCCATCTCATCTCACCAAGCAGTCCTTCGACCGCGATCAGCCCCTCCCACTGCTCTCCGACCTTGAGCGTCGTCCGCGCGTCCAGCGACCATCCGTGCCCGAGGATCTGCCTGCCGTGGCTCGCCGACACGATCCGCACGTTTCCCTGGAAACTATCGCCGCTCACATCTCCATCAATCGACCGTGCGAGAAAGTCGTTGGCCTCGATCGACCGCGCGAACACGCTGCACTCGCCGGTCATCTCGCGCGCGCGGAACCCGAAGTTCCGGCCGATCCCGTACCATCTCGTGGCGACATGGAGATCATTGGCTGAGGGGGCGTAGTCCGCCTGGCTTCGGGTTGTGGTGTGGAGGTCGATCCACAACTGGCCTGCATCGTGGTTGCCGTCGTAAGTGTCACGGAATCCCGATCCCACTCCCACGAACCAGTCACCGCTGGACATCTGCATCCACTGGCCGAACTTCAGCCGCGCGAATGGTTCGCTGGTATCGATCGGCCGCGGTGCCACGCGCCTGTTCGAAACCGTCCAGATCGACTGGATGTTGTTGAATGCGCCCACGCACGCGCCGGTCTCGACTCTGATGCTCGACTTCGGCCCGGTCGCGCAGCGATCTACCATCAGATCCTGCGTCACGAATGTAGGTGGCAGCACAACTCTCGCCGCTTGGCACGGTGGTGAACACAACAGCAGCGCAACCGTTGCAACAAAGGGAAAACTGGGATACTTCACGTTTGCTTGCCTCACCTAATGGCCAAAATGGCCGGGGTCCGCAGACCCCGGCCAGTGTTTCTCTAGGCGTCGCCCGAACGTAGCCGGGCGAACCAACCGCTAATGAACCGGCGGCGTTCCGATCAGATACTCGAACGTCTCGTCTGAGAAATCGACTCGGACGGCGTCGCCGTCTTTGCTGATCTCGCCGACCTCTTCGTCAGCAACGGTGATAGTCCCGTTGTAGTCCTGATCGAGTACGATCTGCACACCGTCTTGGTTCGTAAGCGTCAGCCCTGCCTCGGTCAGATTGCCATCCTGATCGAACGTGAACGACCCTGTGCCTGTGAGGTGGGAGTTCGTCCAGCCGAGCTTGTTGACCGTCAGGGTAGCGGTTCCCTCACCGTCGGCCTCGATTGCCAGATCGACCGTGAAGTCCTCGTAGTTGGCGCGCTTGAGCGTTCCGACGGCGGTTACTGTTCCCGCCAGCGTGTCCGGCGTCGCGTCTAAGGCCGGGTTGTCCCACTTACCAGTCAGCCTTCCCGTCAGTGAAGTGCCGTTGTGCTTGTTCGTGTAAGTGCCTTCCAGGGTGGCTTCGGTCGGCAGAACGAGGCCGAGATCGCCACTCCTCTCAGGAAGAGCAGCTTTGACCGACAGAGAACCGGTCACGGTCACCAGTCCGCCTTCCAGCGATGCCGAGAAGTTGCTGATCGTGAACTCCGTCGGTAGCACGTCCGGAATGTCATCGGTTTCCACGTAGCTCATCTTCACCGTGCCGTTGCCCGACACCGTGCTAACATGTCCGCCGGCATTGACGACCAGCGAAGCGTTCGTGAGCTTGATCTCCGTAGGAAGCGGAAGCGGCATCATGATCGGCGACTCAACGGTGGTCATCATCATGACCAGTGAGCCGCTCGCCTGCGCGGTGAATCCAGGCACCGAATACCTGCCGCTCGTGAGGGAAATGTCGATCTCGTTCGGGTAGAAGTCGGCGACTCCCTCCCGTCCCAGCGGCTGCGCGGGGAACTTGAGCACCGTGGTGCCGCTGGCTGTGAGCTCAGCGCTCGAGAGCGAGCCGGTGATGGTCATGCTTGTGTAAGGTCCGCCCGCCGGACCGGCAACTGCCAGGGTCCCGTTGAACGCCAGGGGAGTCGTCACCTGGCTGTCCCTCAGCGAGATCGCCACTGTGCTTCCGCTTGCGGTCGACGCCGCGCTGACGCTGTAGAGCATAAGCGCGTCCGCGGATGAAGTCTGCACGAGTGACCAGCCGGACGCACTAGGTGTCGCCCTCAACAAGTATACCGTATTACCTATCGTGCGGCTGATCTTGACCTTTCCGGCCTCGCCGCCCGCTGTCTCCTCGAGAAGCAGCAAGCCGTCCTCTTCGCCGGTGACCTGGTATGCCTTGCCGACCTCGAGGTCCATAACCGTGAGGCCGCCCATCACGCCGCTCAGATCGAGCGGCATCGTGAAGCCGCCCATGAGAGCCGGAATGATCAGGTCGTCCAAGCGAACGGCCATCTGGCTGTACTTCTCGCCATACTGCTCGAGGTGAGCGTTATCGATGGCCTTGCCGGTGCCTTCGGCCACGGTAGCCACATCGGCGAACTCATCGGTGAGCAGCGACTGGAACGGAACCCCAGCCTGCTTGATCTGGAAGATAGCGTTCTTGGCTTTGACCAGGGCGTTGTCGATGGTCTCCGGTACCTTGCTGATCACATCAGCCAGTTTCACGGCGTCTATGCTGCCCTCGGCTCCGAACGTCTTGCCTGCCGCGATAATCCCGCCGCCGATCGACATGTCAGGCGCCTGGGGCAAGCCATCGATGTAGGCCTGGGCCGCTGCTACGATATCATTCCAGGTCTTGTTGTCGATGCCTTCGTTCGTGCCCTTGGCATATCCCAGCTTGTCACCGATCGCTTCCGCCGCGATTGTCGTCGCCGGGTCGGCAGTATACTGAACCTGTCCTTCAGTGGTACATGGGATGATCAGCGAAAGTCTGTACGACTTACCGCCGCGAGTGCCGGTGACCGTCACGACCACGGTCTTGCCTGCCGGAAGCTTGATCTGCCCCTTGCCGTCAGCCCCGATAATGCCGGTGGCAAGCAGCGTTCCATCCTTGAAATCGAACGCCTGGATCACGGCGCCCGCATCGAGCTTGGCGGTTATAACACCATCGCGGCTTCTGCTCAGAGCGCCGCCGCCAGCATCGGCTCCGATCGTCGTCAGGATGCCTGTGCCCCCGGTGATAGCGGCTCCGCCGCCTCCACCGCCACCGCCGCAGCCGGTCACGACGAATGCCGCTACCAGGACTGCCGCAACAAATAGCAACCGCATGTCTTTCATAAGTAAGACCCTCCCCAGATTACTACATTGCCGGCGGGCCAGCCTGCCAGCTCTGCTCTAGCAGGTGGTTTAGACAGGCTGCATGCTAAATCCTTCAGCGCAATGAGTATATTTCAGGTTCGGATTTCGCTAGATCGGTTGCAAGCTTCCGAGGATCTCGCGCAAGCTCATCTCTGCCCCGGCCATCACCTCATCGGAAGCGCCGTAGTAGATCGTCACGTCGTCACCACGAACGATCGCGCCGCACGAGAAGACGACGTTTTCTTTGAAGCCGGACGTTTCATACGAGGCTTCGGGTTCGAGGATAGGGTAGGGCGTTTTTGCCAGCACCTTCTCGGGGTACTCCGCATCGAGCAGCACCGCGCCGAGGCAGTAGCGATCGTCTTGCGTGGCGGCATGATAGATCTCCAGCCAGCCATCATCGGTCATGAATGGCACCGCTCCGCCACCGATTCTTCCGCCTTCCCACGTCCCTGACGCGCATCCCATCAGGAACTTGTGCTCGCCCCAGTGGATCAAGTCGTCGGAATAGGCGACCCACATATTCGGCGAGCCCATCATCTTGGGCTGCGGTCGGTGCAGAGCAACGTATCTCCCACGGACCTTTTCAGGGAATAGCATCGCATCCATATTCTCAGGCGGGAAGATGATGCCATGCTTGGTCCACGTCACGAAGTCCTTCGTGCTTGCCATACACTGAGTGATGCCGTTCGGGGCCACGCCCTTGTATACGACGTAGAACGTGTCGCCCAACTGCGTAATCCGCGGGTCCTCGAGGCCGAACGCCTCATACGGCTGATCCGGCCACAGGGACGGCAAGTCCTGCACGTCAAACCGCCGCCCGTCCTTGCTTCTGGCCAGCCGCAGATGCGAGATCGACGTCAGGTACAGCCCATCCGGGCTGGGTATCACGCGTGGGTCGCTGAAGTCGTACTTCGGGTCGCGCTTGTCGAATTCCAGCACCCTGAGCTTGCCTTCACCGCGATCGAAGCTCACGACCGGCACGAGCACGATATCAGGATCCCTCGACACCGGCCGCTCCGCAACGCGCATGAGCATAATTATCTCATCACCGTACTCGATCACACCGGCATTGAACGCCGACATTACCTCCCAGCCGTCAATCGACGGCTTGACGTCGGCCTGTGTCACTATTGGGTTCTCGGGGAAACGGGTCACTCTCATCTCATCTCCTGCCCGCCGGTAACGTTAATCGCCTGGCCCGTCATGTATCCGGCCTCGTCTGATGCAAGGAACGCGACCACGTTCGTAACGTCGTCGTAGGTGCAGGCGCGCCCGAGTGGAACTTGGTCCAGGTATTTTTGTCGAACTTGGTCAACCGTCAGCCCCTGCGTCCGCGCGTATTGCTCGAAAAGGCTGTCCTGCCAGAGCGTGCCGTCGAGGAGATTGCCCGGGCACACCGCGTTCACGCGCACCCCGTAGGGCGCCATCTCCATCGCCAGGCTCTGGGTCAAACCGATGCCGCCGAACTTGCTGGCCGCGTATGCTGAGTTGCGGAAGCTGCCCTTCTTGCCGGACTTCGAGTTGATCTGGATGATGACGCCGCTGCCTTGCTTCTTCATAAGCTGGCAGGCGTGCTTGGCGCAGATCATATATCCTATCAAGTTGACCTCGATTACCTGCCGCCACTCGCTGACTGGAAATTCCGTGAGCTCGTATGCCTTCAGAATGCCGGCATTCGCGATGAGCACGTCGAGCTTGCCGAAGTCGCGATCGATCGCTTCCATTGCCGTGTGAACCTCGAAGTCATCGGTTACGTCCAGCCGCAGCCCCTGCGCCCTGACGCCGTACTTGCCCGTTATCTCCTCCGCTGCGAGCTTGGCGCCCTCTTCGTTGATATCAGCGACTAGCACGTTTGCTCCCTCGCTGCCGAACCGCTCTCCGATTGCCTTGCCCAGCCCCTGAGCGCCACCCGTGATCAGAACAACCCTATCTTTGAAACGCATGACTTTCTCCGCCAATCGCAGTCTAGGATCCCAGATCCCAAATATGCAATCTGAAATCCCAAATCCCAGATCCTAGATCTCCAGCTTGCTGTTGAGCAGTTCCTCTTCCGCTTCCTGCGTCCAGAACTTGCCGTCCCGCAGCTTCGCATACACGTTCGGCGCGACCTTGTCGAGATCGGTCAGCGCGGTCAACGGCATGCGAATATGCGGGAATATGACCGTCTTGCCGGGGAACTTGGCTTCCTTGACCGCCCGCACGCCGTCGGCCATCGCGTCGATCCCGCCAACCGCCGCCATCGAGTCCCTCGTGGGCAGCTCGCGCGATTCCGTGAACCCGAGCGTATCGACCATATCCTGAGGCCTCGATCCGCTCGATCCCACGAACCTGCTTCCCCTCATATACGTCGCGCTCAAGTCCATCGTCGCGATGGTTCCCTTCGGAACGCCGGCGAATATGTTCATCAGGCCGCCGTCGGCCAGATGCTCGACCGCGCCTGTGATCAGCGCCGCAACGGGAGCAAGCACGATTATGTCATCGAATCCGTCGCCGCCGGTCATATCAGCTATCGCCTTTCGCAGCGCGGCGTCTCCGGCCTCGAGTGGATTCAGGAAAACGATCTCGATGCCCTTCTCACGAGCTGCCGCTTCGACGCCGGACCGAAGATAGTCCAGCCTCGAGCTGTCGACGTCCGTGCACAGCATCTTGGACGGTCCATTCTTCATCATAACCGCGCGCTGGACGTGCATCTGCCCCATCGGGCCTGCCGCGCCGATGAACCATGCCGTCCCGCCGGGCTTGAGTTCGCTGTCGCGGCTGGCGGAGTACGCGTCCGCGACCGCGCGAGACTTCGTGCCTATGTAATCTATGTAGTCGTAGTGAACCCGACCGACATCGATGCTGAGTGGCCGCGAGATCGGCTTGTCCGCGATAATCGCCATCACCGCGTTCTTGCCGAGACTCGCTCCGAGCGCCTCGGCAAGCTCTGGGTCAGGCGTTCCCAGCACGATCACATCGTCGAACCCCTTCTCGCCCGTCCGCTCCTGTGCGAGCGCTTTGACGGCTCCCGCCGTCAGCTTCCCGATCTCGATGATCTCCGCGCTGCACCCGCCGCAGCCGCAGATCGACGACTTGACCTCGTCCGGCAGTCCTGCGAGAATGAGCTTCGAGGGCGCGCCGGCGGCGCATATCGCGCCGGAAATCGTGTATTCGCCGTCTTCGACGCCCACGATCAGCGTCACGCCGCCGGGCTTGAGCGTCTTTCGAGGATATATTCGATACGCCGCCACGACGCACGTCCACGGCTCAACCAGCGCCGCCTCAGCGTAACCGGTCTCGGGCTGCACCGGGATCAAGTAGGACCCCTCGTCTCCGGCAAGCACGGGTTCGCCTACGATCCCATACTGCTGCATCCCGCCGGCGAGCGCGTAGCCGTACGCGAGGTTGACGCCCTTGAAGTAGACATCCGCCTGCATGATATAGCGGCTGCCCGGCTTGTAGATGTCTTTCCACTTGGCTCCGGCCTCGATTACGGTCAGCGAGACCTCGTGACCGGCTGTGACGGGCTCCTTGGCGAGGTCACGGCCCGTGATCCGCGGATGCGTCGATCCCTGCGTGATGAGCTTGACATCCGAGAAGCACAGCCCGATCGCATCGACCCTCAGCAGAACCTCATCATCCTTGGGCTTGGGCAGCGGCAGCGAATCGGCTCCATCCTTGCCGAAGTTTTCGACCCCAGCCTCCTTCATCCGCCATGCCAGGTTCTCGGATGGGAGTTCATAACTCAGTGCCTTGTATCGACTGAGTGCATCTTCCATGTAAAAATCCCTTTCGTTGTATCAGTTGTCAGCCGTCAGCGCCAGATGCTGACAGCCGACAACTGATGGCTGATAGCTAACCCGGATTATGCATCTTCCGCATAATCCGGGGCTTCAAGAGCATTATTCACGATCCTCGTGAATAATGCGGGCTAGTGAAACTGCTGCTTCCTGTAGTGCTCATCCGGTCGCGTATATATGCGATCGACGTTCTCGGCGGACATGTAGTGCACGCCTCCGAACTGCGTTGCGCCGAGCAGCACCCGGCAGGTCTTGCAGAACATCGAGGTAACCGCCTCGACCTCGTGCGCGTTCTTGCCCAGCGCGATGAGGCCGTGGTTCTTGATTACGATCACCTTCGGCGGCAGACCGTGCTTGTCGATATATGCGTTGCACTTCTTTCGGATCGTCTGCGCGAGCCCGAGTCCGGGGTCGAAGTATTCCATCACTATGGGCTCGATTCCGCAGTAGACTATCTCATCGGGGAAAATCCTGTTGGAAAGAACCTTCTCGACGTTGACGCTGCACATCAGCGAGTTGACCGCGACGGGATGGGTATGGCCTACGAAGTTGACGTCCGGCAGCGTGAGCAGAAAACCATGGAAAGTCGTCTCGATGGACGGCCTCTTTTTGTTGTCCGGGTCGGCGCAGGCGGCAAACAGCGCGTCCTTGATCTCAGTGTCGCTGAGCTCGCCCGCATCCAAAAGTGCAAGCGCTTCGCTGAGCTTGACCTTGACGAAAATCGTCTCATCCGACTGCGACAGGTACTTGCCGCTTTCTTTGACATAGAAGATGTCATCACCGGCTCTGGCAGACGTATTGCCTTCTCCCAGAATCACAAAATCGTTCTCCGGCCTGCCGAGCCATGCCGACATCCGCACCAGCTCACCAAGCGCCGTCCGTTCGTCCATCACATCCTCCATCAGGTTTAGAAGCCCAGCTGTTCGGGCCATGTTATTCTACAGCAACCCAACCGCCTCAGTCCAGCACACTCGGTCGGGGGCGTTACTCGGGTCCTGCGCGCCGCCGCTTCGTAGGAGGCGTCTCCAGACGGCGATCTACGAGCGTGACCGCTGTGGGGTCGGGCTCTGGCCCACAGAGTCGGGGTATATACTGCACTGACATCGACAGGGGAGGAAACCATGCGCCACTACGCTTACCTCATCATAGGCGGAGGGATGGCCGCTGACGCGGCGGTCAAAGGCATCAGAAGCATCGACGAGGACTGGGAGATCTGCGTCCTGGGTTCCGAGTCGGTCCCGCCCTACAAGCGCCCTCCGCTCACCAAGCAGCTTTGGAAGGGCAAGCCGGTCGAGAGCATCTGGCTTGGCACGACCGACCTCGCCATCACGCTCGAACTCGACAAGACCGTGACCGCCATCGACGTGGTCGACAACCGCGTGACCGACCGTGAGGGCAACGAGTACGGCTACGACAAGCTGCTGATTGCCACCGGCGGCGCGCCGAAGCGCCTGCCGTTCGACGCCGAGGGCATCATCTACTACCGGACATTCGACGACTACAACGAACTGAGACGTCTCTGCGATCAGGGCGACCACTTCGTGGTGATCGGCGCGGGTTTCATCGGCTCGGAGATCGCGGCCGCGCTCGCGATGAACGACAAGAAAGCGACCTTGCTCTTTCCTGGCGACGCCATCGGCTCGCACATCTATCCAGCCGATCTCGCGCGTTACGTGACCGACTACTACGTTGGAAAGGGCGTGGAGATCCGCCCCGGGCAGACCGCAGAGCACATCGAGCGCGACGGGCGCAAGTTCAGAGTCAGGACCAACTCAGGTGAGGTGATCGAGGCCGACGGCGTCATAGTCGGCGTCGGCATCACTCCCAATACTAAGATCGCGGAAGACGCCGGGCTCGAGGTCGATAACGGCATCGTCGTGGACACCCATCTCCGCGCGGGGCCTGAGAACGTGTTTGCGGCCGGCGACGTCGCCAACTTCCACGAGCACGGCCTCAACAAGCGCACCCGCGTCGAGCACGAGGACAACGCTGTGACTATGGGCAAGCATGCGGGCGAGTGTATGGCCGGCCACATGAAGCCCTACACGCACATCCCCTACTTCTACTCCGACATGTTCGACCTCGGCTACGAGGCGGTCGGCGAACTCCACTCCGGCCACGAGACCTTCTCCGACTGGCAGGAGCCGTTCAGGAAAGGCGTCGTCTACTACCTCGCCGACAGCCGCGTCGTTGGCGTGCTGCTCTGGAACGTCTGGGACAAGGTCCCCGCCGCCCGCGAGCTCATCGCCGGCGGCCCAATCACGCCCGACGATCTCAAAGGCCGCATAACCTGACGTGGCAGGCCGGCGCACGCCGGCGTGACGCCCAGACGTCCGCGAACGCGAATGCTGCGGGAGCGTTCAGTTGCCCGGGGACTGGTGCCCGTTAGCCCTGAGTAGGCGCGGTCTGTGCGCCGTATCGAAGGGGCGGTGGAGTCTCCACCGCGCCTCCGCCGCCTCCGCGCCTCCGCGATTCCCTTTCCCGGCAGGATGCCCCGCCGCTCGCGACTAACACATCCTTTGTAGACCGAAATCATAGGTCACGAAAGGGTGCCTAGCTATATGAAATATCGTCCCCTCGGAAAGACCGGGCTCCAGGTGTCCGCGCTTGCAATGGGCTGCATGCGCCTGCCTGAGAACGATCCCGAACTCGCCGCGCAGGTCGTCGACGCCTGCATCGAAGCCGGAGTCAACTACTTCGAAACCACTCGCGGCTACATCAACGGCAAGTGCCAGCATCTGACCGCGCCCGGGCTCAAGGGCCGCAGCCGCGGCCTGATCGTGTCGGGCAAGGCCGGCATCGGTCCGGACACGACCGCGGACTCCTATCGCAAGGAGATCGACCTGCAGATGGAGATTCTTGGGGTCGACTACCTCGAGTTCTTCCAGGTCGGCTGGTTCAGCCTTGACAAACTGGAGATGCTGACCAAGCCCGACGGCCCACTGGCCGCTCTCGACAAGGCTCGATCCGAGGGGATCATCAGCCACATCGGATTCACCGGCCACGACAGCGCCGACAACTTTACCAAGCTCATCGAAACCGGCTTGTTCGATAGCCTGACCATTCCCTACAGCCTCCTCAACCGCAGCTACGCCTCTACCATCAGGCGCGCCGGCGAGCTCGGCGTCGGAGTGATCGCCATGTGTCCCGTTGCCGGCGGAATGCTTGCCGACCCGGCCCCTCAACTGCAAGCGATGATCCCCGGTGGTGCGAGAACCACTACCGCCGCCGCGCTGCAGTTCGTGATGGCGAACCCGGATGTGAGCTGCGCGTGCTCCGGCATGAACACGCTCGAACAGCTTCGTGAGAACGTGGAAACCGCCAACGCCTTCGCCGGTCCCAGCGCCGAGGACTCCTCCCGCATGGACGCGATTCTCGACGAGTTCGCGGCGCTCGGCAAGCAGTTCTGTACCGAGTGCAAGTACTGCATGGACTGCCCAAACGGGGTGGACATACCGGGCAATTTCCACGTCTACAACCGCGCCAAAGTCTACGGGCTTGCCGATTGGGCACGCCGCCACTACGCAGGCATGGAAGCCGCCAAGCGTGCTGACGCATGCGTCGGCTGCGGCGAGTGCGAGCCGAAGTGTCCGAATAAGCTGCCGATAATGGACCAGCTCCAGCAAGTCGCCAGAGAACTTGGCGGCTAGGTTCTGTAGGAGGGGTCTCCAGACCGCGAGTGCGCGAGCCGGGTGGGCTGAGTTCCGTAGGAGGGGTCTCCAGACCCCGAGTGCGCGAGCCTGACCCGTCGGGGGCCGCTTTCGCTCCGACACAACGAGGGGAGAAGAGAGATGAAGGGTTTTGCGGTCATTGGTTCCGGTCTGTGGGGTAGTCTGCACGGGAGAGTCTACTCGGAGTCCGACAAGGCCCGACTAGTCGCCGTCTGTGACCTGGACCAGAATCGCTCGCGCGATCTCGCGTCCAAGTTTGACGCAGAGGCTTATACAGAGCTTGACGCCATGCTCGCTCGCGACGACATCGACGCCGTCTCCATCGTCACTCCCGACTTCGCCCACACCGACATCGCGCTCGCCGCAATCGCCGCCGGCAAGCACGTGCTCTGCGAGAAGCCGCTTGCGACCACAAGCGCTGACTGCCGCCGCATCATCGACGCGGCCCACGCCGCCGGCTTGAAGCTCATGGTCGACTTCCACAACCGCTGGAGCCCGCCGTTCTGCTCCGCGAAGAGCTCCATCGACGGCGGCGAGGTCGGGTCGGTGCGACTCATCTACTACCGACTCAGCGACACCATCTTCGTGCCGACCGAAATGCTCTCGTGGGCGTCGAAGTCCACCGTCGCCTGGTTCATCGGCAGCCACTCGCTGGATACCGTGACCTGGCTGGTAGGCGACCGCGTCGAGAGCGTCTACGCCGTCTCGCGCAGCGTCGTGCTCAAGTCAAAGGGCATCGACACGCCGGACTTCTACGAGGTCATACTCGAGTTTGCCAACGGCGCCGTCGCCGTCATCGAGAACTGCTGGATCCTGCCCAACACCATCCCGAACATCATCGACCTCAAGGCCGAGATCATCGGCAGCGAGGGCGCGCTATACGTGGACGGCAGTTCCCACCGCATGCTGGAGCGCTACACGGGCGGCACAGCCTGGTATCCCGATGTGCTTGTGATGCCTGAAATTCGTGGCAAGCAGATGGGCTTCGCCGCCGAGAGCATCCGCGACTTTATCGACTGCGTCGCTGACGATATCGAGCCATCAGTCACCGGCGAGGACGGGCTGAGAGTCACCGAGCTGATCGAGGCGATCGAACGCTCGGTCTCCACTGGTGCGAAGGTGATGCTGTAGAGGTGTACCGCTTGCGGCTTCCAGTTTTGGAACCTGCAACTCGTACATGGAAATGGCCGGAAGGCCTGGCCTACCTTCCGGCCGCGAGACCGCGCAAGCGCGACCTCGGGTGTATTATACGACAGTCCATTCGACTTATCAAGCAGAGTTCGATCAAATAATCCTTAAGAGTTCGAGATATACGAAGCTCACAGCTCTTAATCGCGACGTAGTTTCGTGCGCAGTCTTGTAGTGTAACCGTTCACATTGCGCCGAGCTGGTCAGCAAGAGCTGCACAATATATGGCTAAGCTATTGCCGCCGATGGTTACACAGCGTCTGGGATGGGCAAGAAACGGTAGCACCATACGGAGGCGAAAAAATGGAGCTTTCAGAAAAAAAGTGCATTTCCTGCGAGGGAGCTGGCTCCGCGCTGGCTGACGAAGAGGTCGAAGCAATGCTTATGCAGATACCTGGGTGGGAGGTGTCCGGCATTCGGATCGAGCGGACGTTCAGGCTCTCCAACTTCGTCGAGGCCATGAAGCTGGCCAATCAGATAGCGGAGATCGCAGAGCAGGAGAACCACCACCCGGATCTGCACATCTCGTGGGGCAAGGTCCGTGTGGAGCTTAGCACTCACTCGGTCGGAGGTCTCTCCGAAAACGACTTCATCGTCGCTGCCAAGATCAACAAGATCTGGGACCGCGAGGAGCACGAGCAGGCAATATAGACTATGGCGGCAAGCATCGAAGGCAGAACTGCCCTGGTAACTGGCGGGGCGAAGAGAATAGGGCGTGAGATCGCGCTTGCGATGGCCCGCGCGGGCGCGAACGTTGTCGTGCATTACCGCTCGTCCGCGGCCGAGGCCGAGGGGCTCGCCGACGAGCTAAGGCAGACAGGCGTCCATGCCTGGACCATTCAGGCCGACTTCGCCGATGCGACGCAGACGCAGTCGCTCATCGACCGTGCCACAGCGCTCGCCGGGCCGGTCCACATTCTCATCAACAACGCTTCCGCGTTCCCCAAATCCGAGTTCGATACGGTGACGCTGGAGGAATTGCTATCCAGCGTCACCATCGACGCCTGGACACCGTTCGCCCTGGGAAGGGGTTTTTCCGCCCAGCCCGAGGCGAGACATGTCATCAACATGCTCGACACCCGCATAGCTGGCGAGTATGACTGGAACCACTTCGCCTACAACGCCGCCAAGCACATGCTCTGGCTGTTCACCAAGATGATGGCGGTCAAGTTCGCTCCTAAGGTCGCTGTCAACGCTGTCGCGCCGGGCCTGATCTTGCCGCCCGAAGGAAAGCCTGTCAGCTACATCGAAGACCTTAAGGGCAGCCTGCCGCTCAAGAGAGTTGGCGATCCGGCATTTGTGGCCGAGGCAGTTCTGTATCTGGTCACAAGCGAGTTCATCACCGGCCAGGTAATCTACGTAGACGGCGGCCGCCACGTCCGCGAGGCAACGTAATGGACAAGATCGTGATCCGCGACATAGCACTTCGGTGCATCATAGGCATCTATCCCGAGGAGCGACGCGAGAAGCAGGACGTGGTCATCACGGTCGCACTTCACGCCGATCTCGCCCGCGCGGGCCTGTCCGATGATATGGCCGACACGGTGGACTACAAGGCCATCAAGCAGGCCATAGTCACCCTTGTCGAATCCAGTCAGTATCAGCTCGTCGAGGCGCTTGCGCAGGCCGTCGCCGACGTCTGCCTCGGCTTCGACAAGGTGGAGCAGGTGGACGTTACCGTCGAAAAGCCCGGTGCGCTGCGATTCGCGCGAACGGTCGCGATCGAGATCTCACGGACGAGGCATCCGTAATGCCGCGCGTCTACATCGCCGTGGGCTCGAACATCGATCCCGAGTCCAACGTCCCCACCGCGCTGCGAATGCTGAGCGAAGCTGCAAACATAGTCGCCGTCTCGACGTTCTATCGAACAGCGGCTTTGGGACCCGATGCGCCGGACTTCATCAACGGCGTGGTTGCGATAGATGCCCAACTGCCGGCTAGCGAGCTCAAGTCCGACGTGCTGCGTCCTATCGAAGCGGCGCTGGGTCGCGTGCGCACGCAGGACAAGTATGCGCCGCGCCAGATCGATCTCGACATCGCGGTCTACGGTGACCGGATTATCGACTCGGACGTATCGACGCGCGCCTTTCTGGCCGCGCCGCTGATCGAACTGGACCCGGACCTGCCGCTGCCCGAAGCGGCTCGCAAGCTCGACACGAGCGGCATGGCCGCGCTGACCGAGTTCACGGATAACCTTCGCAGGGAGTTGCTGGATGAACCAGGACAAAGTTAGGACCCTCATACGAGAGTTGCTGATCGAGATCGGCGAAGACCCCGACCGCGAGGGCCTCGAGCGCACGCCCGAGCGCGTGGCAAAGACGTACGAGTTCCTCACCAAGGGCTACTCGATCGACATTCCCCAGATCACCGCCAAGTCGGTCTTCACGCAGGACACCAACAACATGATCGTCCTGCGCGACGTGGAGGTCTACAGCCTCTGCGAGCACCACATGCTGCCGTTCTTCGGGCGGTGCCACATCGGCTACATCTCCCGCGACAAGGTCCTCGGAGTAAGCAAGCTCGCGCGTCTCGTCGAGGCCTACGCCCGCCGCCTGCAGATCCAGGAGCGGCTCACGCAGCAGATCGCCCGCGCGATCATGGACGCCGTGAACGCCGAGGGCGTAGGCGTGGTCATGGAGTGCCGGCATTTGTGCATGATGATGAGAGGCGTGGAGAAGCAGAACTCGCTGATGACCACCTCCAGTGTCCTCGGCAGCTTCCACGACTCCGTGGCCACCCGCAACGAGTTCCTCACGCTCATCAGCAAGGGGAGGAGTCCTGAGTTCTGAGTGTTGAGTTGGCTGTCCGCACTCAACACTCAACACTCAACACTTAGAACTCAACACTCTCCGCTCCCTCGAACTCCTTGCCTGTTCTGCGAGTATCTGGTACCATAATGGACGTGGTAGCTATCATCGATTACAAAGCAGGCAACCTGACCAGCGTCAGGCTCGCGCTGGAATACATAGGCGTCGAGTGCGAGATCACGGACCAGCCGGATCGCATCCTCGCGGCCGAGCGCGTGATATTCCCCGGGGTCGGCGCTGCCGGCGCGGCCATGAAGGACCTCAATGAGCTCGGCCTCATCGCCACCATCAAGGCCGTCGTCGCAGGCGGCACGCCGTTTCTCGGTATCTGCCTCGGGACGCAGGTCATCTTCGAGTTTTCCGAGGAGGATGGCGGCACTCCGTGCATCGGCCTCGTTCCGGGGAGCGTGAAGAAATTCACGCCGTCGGACCCTGCCTGCAAGATTCCCCAGATGGGCTGGAACACGGTTGAAATCGCGCGGCCTCACCCGCTGCTCGACGGAATCACAGACTCGAGTGAGTTCTACTTCGTCCACAGCTACTACCCCGCGCCGTCTGATGAGAGCTACGTTGTCGGCCGGACCGAATACGCGGACGCCCGCTTCGCCTCGGCGATAGGCAAGGGCAATCTGTTCGCAACGCAGTTCCACCCGGAGCGCTCAGGCAGGGTCGGGCTGAGGCTGCTCGAAAACTTCAGCAGGTGGGACGGCAAATGCTGACAAAGAGAATCATCCCGTGCCTGGACGTGCGCAACAAGAAGGTCACCAAAGGCGTCAAGTTCCAGGGAAACATAGACCTCGGCGACCCGATCGAGATGGCGGTCGCGTACTCCGATGGCGGCTGCGACGAGCTGGTGTTCTACGACATCACTGCATCGGCCGAACGGCGTCCCATCGACATAGAGATGGTGCGCGAGGTCGGCAAGGTGATCCACATACCCTTTGCTGTCGGCGGCGGCATCGAGACCCTCGACGACATGTATCGCGTGCTTCTTGCCGGCGCGGAGAAGGTGAGCGTGAACTCTCTCGCCGTAAAGAACCCCGCAATCATCGCGGAGGGCTCCCGGCAGTTCGGCGCGCAGTGCATTGTGCTGGGAATGGACCCCGTGAGGGTCGGCCCCGGTGCCGGTGTTGCCGGTGTTTCGGGATTTGAGCGCAGCGGAAATCCCGAAACCGATCCGCGATTCCCCTCCGGCTACGAGGTCACCATCCGCGGTTTTCGCGAGCGCACCGGCCTCGATGCGCTGGAGTGGGCGAAGCGGGCCGAGGACCTGGGGGTGGGGGAGATAGTCGTCAACTCGGTCGATGCCGACGGCACCCGCGATGGCTTCGAGCTCAACCTCACGCGGATGATCTCCACCTCCGTATCGATCCCCACAGTTGCATCCGGCGGCGCGGGCACACCCCAGCACCTGGTGGATGTCTTCAGCCAGGGCGCGGCCGACGCCGCGATCATCGCCTCCATGACCCACACCGGCGAGTACACCATCGCCCAGATCAAGGACGAGCTCGTCAAGGCCGGAGTGCCGGTTCGCAGAACCTGGTAACACGCCTCCACCCTCCATGTGAGGTCGTTCTTTCGGGATTTCGGCTATCCACAGGCCCTGGCATTCCGCTTCGTATCGAGCACCGCACAGCCCGACATCTCGCGCACGTCCAAAACCCCGAAACACCTGATGGGCGAATAGACCCCGCCCGCTGCGGGGATGGTTGGGATGGGGCCCGCTCCTCCCTCTCCCTGGAAGGGAGAGGGTTGGGGTGAGGGTTGAAGCATTGGGTGGCGCACTGCCTCCCGCCTCCCCTGCGGCACATAACCGGGCTGAGGTCGTTCTTTCGGGATTTTGGCTATCCACAGGCCCTGGCATTCCGCTTCGTATTGAGCACCGCACAGCCCGACAGGTTGTGCACGTCCAAAATCCCGAGACACCTGATGGGCGAATAGACCCCCTCCCCGCTGCGAGAGATAGAGTCTTGTCAAGTGGTGTAAAATCCCGCGGACTCCTGTTGGTCTTCTACGCTATGAACTTACCGCTGACCGGCGCCAGAGCATCCGTGGCGACTTCGCTAAGGCTGCCCAACGACA
>Ga0123519_10000348_pt1 | contig 80834 bp, 104 predicted proteins | sample YelNatPaOPRAMG02_FD_87396 | JGI IMG/M metagenome (GOLD analysis project Ga0123519, IMG submission 87396) | Hot spring microbial communities from Yellowstone National Park - Yellowstone National Park OP-RAMG-02 (version 2) | ecosystem: Environmental > Aquatic > Thermal springs > Hot (42-90C) ...
CGGCCGCATGGCGGCCCCATGGCGGCCCCATGGGCGGCCGCATGGCGGCCCCATGGGCGGCCGCATGGCGGCCCCATGGGCGGCCGCATGGCGGCCCCATGGGCGGCCCCATGGGCGGCCGCATGGCGGCCCCATGGCGGCCCCATGGGCGGCCGCATGGCGGCCCCATGGGCGGCCGCATGGCGGCCCCATGGGCGGCCCCATGGGCGGCCGCATGGCGGCCCCATGGGCGGCCGCATGGCGGCCCCATGGGCGGCCGCCATAACAGCTGCCACAGTTGCCAATGGACGCAAAGACGAACTTCCGTTCGCACTGCAGTCGGCGGGCACGAAAAAAGGGCGGCCACCCGGCCGCCCTTTTTTCGGACACTACGCGGCGGAATCGGCCTCGGCGAACGGCAGATCCTGGGCCGCCTCGATGACCGCGGCGGCGATTTCACGCCCCACGGCCGCCAGCTCCGCGGCGGCCGGGTCATCGCTGCCGTTGAGCGCCAACGCGAGACACAGCACGCCAACCCCGGCGGCTTGCGACATCGGGAGCGGCCTAATGCCGAGGACATTCTCCGCACCGCCTTCCACTTCCACCAGCCCGTGCTTGCGCAGGACATCGACCACGACATGTTGCGCGTACTCGCCGAGCGTTCGTGGCGCTCGGCCAGGGTACAGAATGCCCATGAATACCCTGGCCGGCGCCCGGCGCGCGGGAGACGAGGCGGGCCTCCGCGAGACAATCCGAATCATTTAGCATACCTCCTTTTTGAAGGTTCGCAACCGATATCGGTATACCCATCCCCGCGCGGCGTTAAACCCGCGGCGGGAAAATTTTTCCTGCCGTTCCCGCCATGCCCGCCAGCACGCCGGCCATGCGTTCCGCATGCGTAATGAACGATCGTTCATGCCAATGCCCGCGAAGCCTTGCGCCACAAGGCTTCCCGCGTTCTGCGGCTCTGAATGAACGTCCGTTCAGCGCGTTACGTTCGCGCGGGCAGGTAACACGACGCGGGCAGAAAAATTCCCAAAAAAAATTTCTGGAACCTATTGACACGCGCGCGCGTCTGTGCTATTGTGAGGATGACGCCGGCAAAGGATGACGCCGGCAACCCCTTAGAAAGAAGGAGGAAGAAGGAGGAGATGACACGACAGCGCGCGGTGCTGGCATTGCTCTGGGTCGCGCGGCGGCTCATACCGCCGCGCGCCCGCGGCGGTTGGGCGCTGATTGGCCTCCTGCTGCAGGAATGCCTTGCCGCGGTTGACAGCCTGGGCGCGGAATGTGAGCAACGGCGGCACGCCCGCAGGCAAGGGTAGCTCTTTCCCCAACGCAATCCCAGGAAGGCCGGCGTGTAGACGCCGGCCTTCGCGTTTTGCGCGTCTGCATGGCGTCTACACGTGCTACGGGCGTCTACACGCGTCTACCGGCGGCAATCCTATCCCCATTATGCCTGTTCGTGGGCAATCCCATCACCATATATCCCTAAACGCCGTTCCCCATGGCGCCGGCGGCATTCCCTTCCCAATGCCATATCCCCAAACCCATACCCTAACTCATTCCCATCCCCGTTCCCAATCCCCCCCCCAATCCCCATTCCCCCCAACCCTATTCCCCCCAATCCCCATTCCCCCCAACCCTATAGACGTATCTACATCTCACGGGCGGTGTCCATGATTCTGCCTGTGTAGAGCGCGCTCGCAACACCTATTACCGGCAGGACTCGCCGCGCGCTTCCCCGCAATGGCCTGAATCCCCACGGATCCGCCTGAATCGCCACGGAAAGTTCCGATGTGCCGTGCGTACTGGTCGGCGGCCCTGCCGCGCCTTTAATAGATGGGTATGGGGGGCAACGCGCGCGCGGGTGGGAGGCTGGGGATGCGTGGGGAATAACGCGCGGGCGGGCGGGAGGAGACAGGTGTGGGGAGCGCGGGTGTGTGGGGGACAACGCGGCGTGGGCGTGGGGAGCGGCGTGGGCGCGGGCGGGGGATGTGAGGCGCGCGGGTGTAGGAGGGGGCGTGAGGCGGGTGTGGGGGGGGGATTGGGGGTGGTAAGGAGGAGAGAGGGGAGGGGATTGCCACCGAATTTTGGGCAGTGGGGGATGGGTGAGGGGATGGGATGGGAATGATTGGATATAGGGATTAGGTGGGTGAGGAGTACGCCGGGGAGGGGAGGTAGGGTTCTAGGGTGAAGGGGGGGATGGGGAAGGGATAGGGATGCCGCCGTGTATGTATGGGGAATGCCACCGGCCTGGGGGAAGGAAATTTCTGCACGAGGTGTAAACGCGGGCGCCGGTGGGTATCATAGTCCCAGGAAGGGGCGATGCCCCCAAGACATAGGAGGCGGTTGGCATGAAATTCTATCGGTACAGGGTCGGAGAGAGCCGCATCACGGTCTCGCTACCAATGGAGGCTGGGTTGGCCGAAGACATATCCCGGAGCCTAGTCCTGCCGGAGGATGAGAAGCTGGTTCCGGTACCGGCGTGGACCGGGCCTGGGGGGTTCTAGGTCATAGGTGATGACATGGTCACCGCCTATGACGTCGAGCAGGGGAGTATCCACATCCTCTGGCAGGAGCCGATCTGGGCGGACGCGGAGATAGTGCGTGCCGTACGGCAGGCGGCGCAGGAGTAGGCCTGCTCTTTTGCGGCCACTAGCTGTTCCGCTGCCGCGCGAAAGACAGGCAGCCGGTGGGCAATCCGCCGCCTGCCTGTTGTCATTACGCGTCAGCGTTCCGCGCCCTGATGAACAAGGGATTGAGACACGCCGTGAAGCGTAGGCGCGTCTATGGGGTTGGGTATGGTTAGGGAATGCCGCCAGGCGCGTGTAATAGGCGTGGGTATGCCGCCGCGGGGGTGTTTGGTAGGGGTTGGAGGGTTATGAAGGTGGTTGCGGGCTTCTTCTGGCTGGTGGGGAGGGCTGCTTCCGGTGTCGGGGTCTGCCGGTTTATATTCGTGTTCCTTTGGGCATGAGGGAGTGGAGGGGGTAGAGGAGTGGGAGGGGGCTTGCTTCCACGACGGGGTGTGGGGAGCCGAGGCGGCGGAGGGCCCGTTTGAGCCAGTCGGCAGTTTTGAAGGCTAGGCCGAGGCGCCGGCGGCCGATATCGCGGAGGAGGGTAGCGAGGGCCCAGGTACCTTGCAGGAGAGAACCTTGGATATAGTTAGAGAACCATGCTTGGGCATTTTCCGGGGCGGTAGCTACGGAGATGATGGTAGAGGGTGGCAGGATTCTCCATTCAGCGGTACCGAGTTGTGGGGAGTCGTGGAGGATATGGGTAGGGGGGATACGATCGGAGAGCCAGCCGGCGGCGTGGCAGGCATCTATTATGACGAGGGTAGTATATCTATGCCCCCAGCGGGGGGCGAAGGCGTTCCAGAGGTCGTCATCGGTGAACCAGGTACTTGTGTCTTGGGTATCCGTATCATAGGTGAGGAGGGCTTCGTCGTAGTGGTCGGGTTCATCTTGGTTGGTGTCCCAGAGTTGGAGGCCGTGGCCGAGCCAGACCCAGACGATGGGGCCGTCATAGGAGACAAGTTTAGCGAGTTTACGTTTGAGTTGGGGGGTAGTGATGTTGAGGGTAGGGGGTTGGACTTGCCACCCGATGGCCTGGAAGGCTTCATTCCAGAGGCGGGCAGAATTCTCCACGGGGACCGGGGTGAGGTGAAGGTCGCGTGGTTCGGCGGGCAGGGCGCAGCCGGTGACCAGGGTACGTACTTTCATGTAGCATCACCATGCAGGATTGTAGCATATGATATAGGGATTGCCAACTTACCTGGGTATGATAGCGGCCTGTGTGAGTTTCCAGCCATCGAGGCCTTGCTGGCGGGCTTGCCTCTTCGAGGGCATCCAGATATCCACCCAAAGGGCGTTATAGCGGGCAGCCTTGCGGTCGTTAGAGGGGGCTCCGCGGTCACGGATACGCCGGAGGCCAGTTAGGGGTGTCCAGATACACCAGCCTTGGGGGATACGGTTAGCGCTTGCCGCATCGGGGCCCAGGGGCTGCCCGTGGCAATCTACCCGTCCGCTACGGCCCTCCGAAGGATAGTAGGTGGTGAGGACAACGCGGTGTATGGGGGCAAGGTGCATTTGTATGCCTTTCTTGTAGGCTTGTTCTTGCCACGGCTGGAGGGGGCCATAAGCCCCGGCAAGGGCCTTATTAGCAACCTGGAGGAACGTATTGTCCCCGGCGGGGCCGCCGAAAAAACAAAAGGCTACCATCAAGCAGATAGCTTGCTGCATAACTGGGTTCCCTCCTATCAGAGATATTATATCATGATTGCGTGCTTGTCAAACAAGGGGGCATGTGTTATATTGAGGCCACTCTGATAGGCAGGTGATGAGAGATGTTAGAGGCTTCTGGGGGCATGGTTGCTGCCGTGGCGGCGGTTGTCTGGCTTCTCATGGATATACAGAAGAAGGCCGAGAAGCGTGACTGGGAAGGTTTGCTGAAGCAGGTGGAGGTAGTGGCCGTGAGTATTATTTGTTGTGTAGCTTGTTGTGTGGATGTCTTAGGTGGGGGGACGGTGGCAGGGAAAGTTTTGACAGGCTTAGTGATTGCCGCCGTGAGTACGGGGTATCATAAAGTTGCAAGCACCGCGATAGCAGTACGTGATGCCAATATGGGAGACGCGCCTAACGAGCGCTGATGACCATGATAGGACGTCAAGTAACTCTCGAAGGCTTAGAAGAGCATCTCCGGGGCCTCCGGGGACGGTTCCTGGAAGGTCATACCGTCACCGAGCTTATCCTGCACCATACGTGGTCGCCAACGGCGGCCCAGTACAAAGGCCTGGATACCTGGGAAGCCATCCGGGCATATCATATGAGGGAGCGTGGCTGGCGGGACATCGGCTACCATTTAGGTATCGGGCCGAAAGAGGAGGGTGTCTGGCTCTTGCGGCCGATGACGATGATTGGGGGCCACTGCACGGGCCATAACAGCAAAAGCATCGGTATCGCCATGGTGGGCAACTTCGACAAGGAAGATCCGGAGTTATGTCTGCCCCAGGCGGTGAGGGTGCTGGCGGTTTGTTGCCGTGTCTTAGGCTTAGGGCCAGAGGATATCTACTTCCATCGGGACTTTGCCAACAAGACGTGCCCGGGGACGAAAATCAGCCGCGCGGATGTCCGGGCCTCGGTGGAGCAACTCCTAAAAACAGCGCCCAGTACGCCAAAGAAGCCCGGGAAGCTGCAAGTTGTCCGCGTGATTGATGATAACCGTACTGAGGCGATACCATGTAACCCGAAGGTGGAAGGGGATGTTGTCCGGTGTGACCTACGGGCCTTGGCCGAGGCCCTGGGTTACGTAGTCACCGATCATATTAAGGATCAGGGAATAGTCTATATCAGTCGGCGGGGGTGAGCATCCAATGGGATTCGTGCCTAACTTCTTGGAGAATGTACTGAAGCCCGTCTTAGAGGAGATGGGCGCATACAAGATAGTGAGCCAGCACTGGAAGGCAGTGAAAGCAACGCTTGAGGAGCGTTATGGGAAGTTATCTGCCCGCGAAGAGCAGATTGCCCGTACCGCCTGCGAACGCCTAATAGAGCATATTGTGTGATAACGATGAACCGTGCTGAGGTAATGGCCCATCTGCGGGCCAGCACGATACCACGGGAGTATCATGAGTTTATTGCCGCCCAGGTAGAAGACGGCGACTATACCCTTGAAGATCTGCTACGTATCGCCGCAAGGCGCCTAATCGCATTGTGGGCACTCTCTGATACTGAAGATGGGGCATTAGAGCGTCTTCTACGGATTGCCTTGCAGCAGGAGATGATTTTCTGGCACTTTCTATATAAGCTAGGCAAGCGCTTGGAGGTTGCCAATGAAATGGGAAATAGTGAGCATCCGGCGCCTGGATGATGGCTCCCTCGAAGTCGAGCTGGTGCAGAGGGCGGTGGTAGTCTTGCCGCCAGCGGAATGGGCCGTGCAGCGTGGCAAGAGGGTACAGCGGCGGCCGGTGGAGGAGATCATGCAGAACATCCGCCAGCGGCTAAAGGGGGCGAAGCCCAGTGGCCAACCTAAGTAATCTTAGCTCCGATCTGCGCCTTGACCTGCAGGGCCTGGAAGTACCCGACGGCCTCGGCGAAGTTGCCCGGGTACGTAAGGCTGGCTTTATCCGGCTGGATGGGATGATGGAGGTGCGCTTTGAGTGGCATGGGCTGCAGCATACCGTTGTAGTTCCCGCAGATGCCTCTGCCGCGGCCGTGGGCCAAGCCATCCGTGAGTTCATAGGGCGTGTCGCTCTTGACTTTGCCATCTCTGAGCTCGTCGGGATGGAGGTAGAAGCCTGATGGCTGTCAAGTATTGGGACTATGCCAATGGGAGCGATACAACTGGTGACGGCTCGGCTGGCAATCCCTACAAGACACTCGATAAGGCCAGCGCGGAGGCCGGTGCAGGAGGCGAAGTGCGCTGTGCGGGGCAAGCCTTAGTGGATTTAGGAACTGCCACATGGACACAGGATAGCACAACTGTTACATTCAATAGTGCTCCTTCGTTGAGTGCTGGTGACTGGATTAGGCCCGCCGGGGTAACAGACTGCCCCGCGTACCGCGTGGCAAGTGTTGCCGGCACCACTGTTACCCTCTCCTGGGCCTACCGCGGAGCAAGTGCTACTTGTACAACCCACAAAATACCCCTCGTGACACTCACAGCAGGGCTGAATGTAGCCGCTAATGCCCAGATTTTCACTTTCGGCTGGCGACTCTCCGATGAAACTCAGCCTGACGGTTATGTATCGGCCTTCCTAGGGAACATCGGCTCTTCCACGCCTATGATTAAAATCACGTATGGCGGGACATGGTATTGCAATGGGCGGCTTTTCTTGCTCCAGAATGCCGCATATGACTATGCGGTATATTTCGCCTCTCCGGCATATGATGCAGGTTGCGAGTTCAAGGGGGCACTAGACGTCAGCGGTTCTACGATACCGAGTGCGTTCTATGTTACCGCGGGGAACAATGCAGCTATCTGGAAGGTGCTGGTTGAAAAGCTATTAAGTTCATATAGTTATCAGGTCATCGGGGTTGTCCGCTCGGAGGTAGTTTTCCGCCATTTGGTGGCGCATAACACTGTTGCCCCCACGGGGAGTGCGGGGGCCGTGGCCTATATTACAGAGGGTGGGGGCCGCCTATACATAGAGAACTTGCATGCGAGCTATGCTAAATGTGTGGCCTTCGCGTGGGCAGGGACATGCTACATTGGCCACCTCTGGGCGCGTCAAGCTAGTCAAGTAGGCTACCATTTGGTGGGGAGCAATTATGCCGAAGTTATATGCGGCTACTTTGACGGTGATGATACAGCCGTTACTGTGGCACAGCGCATCCGGTGTATTGTGGGTGGCCCCGTTACGCAGTGGGTCTATAAGGATGCTCATTGTGGGACTGCCGACAAAGTAGCTGGGCGCACTGGGTATGGTTTGCGGGTTGACCCCGCCAATTCAATAGTGCCGATGAGCTTGCCTTTCAGGTTTACTGTGGCTTCGGGGCAAACCGTAACAATATCATGTTACGCCTATTATAGTGGGACAGGTGGAGTGCCCCGCGTATGGTGGGAACTATGTGACTCCCAGGGCTGTACAGTAGACGCACAACCTATTACTTTGCCTAACGGGACGGGCTGGAGCAACGCACAGAAACTCAGCGTGACCTTCACGGGCACCACAGCGCAAGCTGGAGTAATGATAGCCTGGCTTCATATCTGTGATAATAGCGGCGGGGATGCTGTCTGTTATTTTGATGATTTTGAGCTGTCCACCGGTGCTGGTGACCGGAACACGATGGGTCTCGAGGTGCACGGCACCGAACTCATTCTCCAGCAGGCGCAGGCCGCCGGAGGTAGTGGCATAGCGTTTCCAATAGGGCTATGAGGTGAACCCCGATGATAGGCGAAGATTACAAGGCTGGCGTGAGCTACAAGTTTCGGGTGCCGTTGCGGGATGCCTCCGGTGCTCTGCAGAGCGGCAAGAGTCCCAGTCTGGCCGTTTATCGTCCCGATGATACGCCCGACCCCAGCCCCCCAACAGTCGCCGAGATTGGCACTTCTGGCATTTACAGGTTTAGCTATACGCCCTCTGCCCAGGGCTGTTACACCTTCATAGTCACTGCAACGGGCTGCCTTCCGGTGGTGTGGAATATTCAGGTGAGAGGGCAAAGTCGTGATGACCTTGCTCCAGCTGCAACCGCCTTGAGCAATATCGTCTGGACGGACGCGCGGGCAGCCAAGATAGATAACCTGGATGCTACAATTAGTTCTCGTGCATCCGCCAGCACTGCTCTGAGCAATTCGACGTGGACAGACGAGCGGGCTGCAAAACTGGACAACCTAGACGCTGCCATTAGCTCACGGGCTGCAGCGGCGACTGCTCTCAGCAACACAACGTGGACAGATGCACGGGCGGCTAAGCTAGATAACCTGGATGCTGCCGTCAGCTCTCGCGCTCCCGCCGACACAGCGCTGACTAAAGCAACCTGGACGGATGAGCGAGCTGCGAAGTTGGATAACTTGGATGCGGCTATTTCTTCTCGTGCCCCGGCAGAGACCGCTTTGAGCAATGCGACCTGGACTAACGAGCGGGCAGCCAAACTGGACAACTTGGATGCCACCGTCTCATCTCGTGCTCCTGCAGGGGAGTATGACGAGGAAATGTCACGGCTGGATGTGGCGGTGAGTAGTCGCGCTCCGGCGGATACTGCTCTCAGCAACGTGACATGGACGGATGCGCGGGCAGCAAAGCTGGACAACCTAGACGCTGCCATATCTTCGCGCGCACCGGCAGCAACCGCCCTAAGCAATGCCACCTGGACGGACACACGCGCCGCAAAACTGGATCATCTTGATGCTAGCATTTCTTCGCGTGCCCCTGCTGGGGAATATGATACGCAGATGGCACGCCTGGACGCTCCTGTCAGTAGCAGGGCGGCTCCCGGGGACGCAATGGCGCTTACAACTGATGAGCGCACGAGCCTTGTCAGCAGTATTTGGAGCGCTGCTAATAGGACATTGACAAGTTTTGGTAGCTTGGTAGAAGATATTGCCAGCGCGGTATGGGCGGCTACTTCACGGACACTAACCAGTTTTGGCACACTAGTTACGGATACTGCGGCTGCTGTTTGGCAATACACTACTCGTGAGGTTACTGGTGGCAATATTGACTATGTGGAAGCGCTCAGCACGGCCTATGACGCAGCCAAGAGTGCTGCCAGCAGCACGGTCTGGACCAATGAACGTGCGCAAAAGCTTGACAATCTTGATGCAACAGTCAGCAGTCGCGCACCGGCAGGTGAGTACGATGAGGAGATGTCACGGTTGGATGTGGCAGTCAGCACGCGGGCGCCAGCGGAGACGGCGCTTAGCAATGCGACATGGACGAATGCGCGGGCGGCAAAGCTGGACAATCTAGACGTTGCCATTAGCTCACGGGCTGCAGCGGCGACTGCTCTCAGCAACGCAACATGGACAGACGCGCGGGCGGCAAAACTAGACAATCTTGACGCCACCATTTCTTCGCGTGCCCCTGCTGGAGAGTATGATACGCAGATGGCCCGGCTGGACGTCTCTGTTAGTAGCAGGGCAGCCCCTGGGGCGGCAATGACCCTTACGCCGGGTGAGCGTGCCGCAATAGCAGATGCTGTATTGGATGAAGATGTCCAGAGCGCCTCCGCGAATGGGACGACTCTCCGTGCTGCCGCGAAGGCGGCTTGGGCACAAGGCTTTGGCAAATGGGTACTAGAAAACACAACCTTGACACTTTATGGCCCCGACGGCGTTACAATCGTAAGGCAGTTTGAGATAGATGATCCTACAGCCCCATCGTCGCGCACACCAGTATGATTATCATTCAGGGGCTCAAGAGCAATAAGCTGGTCCTGCAGGGCTATAGCCTACGTGTAGCCGTAGTGTGGTTGATCCTGCAGGGCAGCCTTATGGGGAGGCTGGTGATAGTGGATCCTATGCCCCCGCTCATTGTGGCGGCAGTTGAAGAGAACAAAACTATCGAAGCAGAAGCCCAGGAAACCGACATTGCGGCTTCTGTAGAAAGCAAGCTTATTGCTGCTTTTGCTGAAGACAGGCTTATCGCTGCCAAGGTCTTGCGCTAATGTTGTGGTTGGCATAAAATAGTTGTCAATAGAGGGTGATAGCGATGCCCGCTAATGAGCCACAAATGCGTTACCAAGGCGAGAATAATGCCCTGCGCCTGAAGCTCATTGAGGCGAATGGCAACCCCATTACGCTGACTGACTGTTCTATTGCCTTCTATGACCACAATGGTGCCCTAATTGAGGAGTTTACCAAAACGGAGTCGCCGTCGTTGTTTTCCTTCGAGAACAATATCTTGAGTTTCATCTGGAATGTAAACCCCGCCACCTACCCCGCAGGGCAATATTATGCAGTATGGACCTACGAGGCTTCGGGGCAGATCTACAAAACTCAGGTGGCGATTGAAGTACGCGAGGCGCCCAACCTCGCATGATGCTTGTGGCCCAAAACAATGGCGACATCGTGATCAATGAGCGTACCAAGGTCCCCTTACGGGTAATCTTGGCCGTAGCGGGCATATTACTAGCTGGGGCGGCAGGGTGGTTTCAACTGAAGGGCGAGGTTGGGCAAAAGCTTGATAGCGCAGTTGCCGCCCATACATATGTCACGCGCGATGAGTATCAGAAGGATTACGAGGGGCTATGCCAGCGGCTAGAACGCATAGAAGACAAGATTGATAGGCTAATGGAGCGGAATAGATGAGCCGTGCAGACCACAACTTGATATGCTTCTTGCTCATTCTGGTTGCTATTTGCATGGTGGCCATCGCTGGCACGCCTCGGATGCCTCCCCTGACCTCAGACTGCCCCTCTGTCAGTCAGCATGCACCTAATGTGGCTATCCAAGCTGCGGATCGCATTGATGCCAAGCTGGACATGCTACTATCCCGAGGCATGCATTGAGCAGCAAGCGCTACGGTTGGCCATTCATCATTGCCCGTCATAAGAGCCTGTGGGATACCACATTCCCCTGGCCGCGCGAGATTGTGTTAGACTCCTGGGCAGAGGCGCCCAAGGCACGGAGCACTGATGTGATCCGGTGTAAAGAGCCATTGGTTTCTGCCCAACAGGTAGCGGTCTACCTTCCGATCATTGAGGCGGCCTTGTTGACTTACCGTGCGGTGGTTGCTCATTGTTTGCTTCCAGGGGTTTTGTCTTTTCTGCCACCCGCATGTATCATACAATATAGTCCTTCTATCTGGGCGCATAATTTGCCACTGGATAGCTTGCGTGGGCGGCTGGCATGGATAATAAGTGGCCACCCACGTGACCAGTGGCGTACATTCCTAGAATTGACTACACGCGGTGTTTGGGTGGCAGGGTTGACCGTACATGCGACAAAGGTCACGTGGAGTGCCGATTTTGTACCCACGGGTCGAGCAGCAGATGTCCACCGAGGCACGGCAAGCCTGGTGCGCGTCTGGCGCTACCGAGTGGCACAACTATGCACGCTTTCTCCTGGTGTGCCGCCACCGGGCCCTGTGGAAGAAGCCGTTCCGTGTAAAGCAAGAGTGGCTGGCACAGATGGGGCTGCCACCAAACGTGGAAGCTGCCGCCCGACAGATCCTACTGACCAAAGCATCTGCAACCATACGGGGGCATGAGAATGGCTAAGCCGCCGAAGATAGTGATACGCGAAGACGCAACCGAGGAAGATATTGCTCCGCAACTGTCAAGGGCCTCGCTTACTGACCAGGCGGAGTATGTACAGAAGGCCTTAAGCATGATCCGTGCTGAGGTGCTTCCGGAGAACGTGAGCGGGATGGATAGCCGGAAGCTCCTGGCGGCATATCTGCTATTCCAGCACCATAGCATCCCGCAGGTAGCGCAGATGCTTAAGCTGCCTGTTCAGACAATTCATGCCTGGCTGGCCTGTGATGATGACTTCCGCATGGTGATGGATAGGTTTACTGAAGTGGCAGAGCAAGAGGCCTATGCCAAGGCACTTGAACATCTCCATCATCTGCTTGCCAGCCCTGGGCTTAGCCCACAAGAGATGATGCAGCTGATAGACTTGGCTGTCCGTGTCCGGCGGGTATCCGACCAGCGGGTGGCAACAAGGACCAATACTACCCTGAAGGCACGCGAATTAGAGGCACGGATGGCCCAGTTGCGGCAAGGCCACGAACCGAAGTTCGCTTGGCTCGACGATGCTTTCGGGGGCAAGGACGCGGTTATAGAGGGAGAGTTTACGTCGGAGGATGCTGAGTAATGTATCTTGCCCAGAACCAGATACAGGTGGAGGGCCCGCGTGGGCCGGTGCTTCTTGCACCTGTCTGGACACAAGAGCAGTGGGAGAAGCTTTCTCCGGCCCAGCAGCAGTTCATATATAATGCCCATACCGACTTTGCGTTCTACTTCTATAAGTGCTTCTTGCCCTTTCATTCAGAAATGGAAGGCGAAAAGTATCCCCCGGCGCTTCCGTGGCACCTGCGGGAATTCTGTGCTGACTTGTATGCGGCTATTCCTTCGGCCTTGTTGCCGTTCAATAAGGAGGACATTCCGGAGAACATTGTTGCCCTTGTTTGGCCAATGGGCCACGGCAAGTCCATGACAACCTATGCCCTATGTACGTGGCTCATCGGCATCAATCGTCGTATCAGTATCCTTTCTGCTTCCGCATCGGCAGAAACCGCCGAGCTGACGGTAGAGGCGGTCAAGCGCCATCTCGAAGAGAACGAGCGGCATATTGACGTATTCGGCCGCGCCCGCTTACCGGACAGCACAGGCCCTTGGCAACGACGTAAGTTCACTGTCGAGCGCCCTGTCCAAAGGCATGCCCCTACAATGTTTGCGGCGGGGGCAGAAGGCGAGATAGAGGGCCGCCGGTTTGATATTGCCATCCTGGATGACGTCACCACCGCCAAGAATTCCCAGACGGCCCATATGCGCGAGACGGTGAAGCGCTGGATTAACCAGGTTGTCTGGACACGGCTACATCCTCAGCGGCGTATCATGATTGTTGTGGGCACAATGCATCACCCGGATGATTATCTGGCGGGTCTCAAGCGGCTGGCTGCTACCACGCCAGGCTCCGTGCGATTCAAGCAATATCCGGCAATTTTGCGGGGGCAATGGCCCCCCGCCAAGATCGACCAGTCTAAGCCCTATAGCCTGGATAATGTTGTCTTCGATCCTGAGCTGGAGGTACTTTGGCCGGAATTCTGGAGCAAGGAACGTCTGTTCGAGGACTGGCTGAATGACCCTGCTGCCTTTGCCCTCACCCGGCAGCATCAAGTTGTGACCAATGAGGGGGCACTCTTCCCGCAGGCACTGCTCGAACTGAATTGTAGGGCGGACGGGGCCGAGAATAGCTTCGGCAACGCCAAGCCTGTCATCCGCGCATGGAAGACAGGTCTGCCGAAAGAACGCAACCTGGCTATCTATGAAGCACAAGGCGTGCGTATCACGCAGACAGTGCTAGGGATTGATCCTGCCGCCTCGGCACCGCGGCCCGGTACAGATCCGGACTATACCGCTATGGCGCTATGGGGACAAACAGAGGATGGTATTAATATTTGCTTGTGGCTGGATCGCTTCCGGGATTCTGATCCTGCCCGTGCCCGTGCCCGTATCGCTGAGGCAATCCGTACCCTGTCTCCTGATGAAGTGATCTACGAGGCCCAGGCGATGGAGCGCTACTTCGCTATTGATCTGTCACGCGAGGTAGGCTTTCCTGTCAAGACGCGGGCGCTAAAGAGCCTTAAGCAAGAAGAAATCAATGCCCTGGCCGGCTATGCGGCAGCAGGGATGTTGATGTATGCTTGGGGAGATAGCCAAAGTCAGGCAATGATGTCAGTATTGGAGGAAGAACTGAGCGAGTTCCCACACGGGCGGCATGACGACACTGTTATTGCCTCCCTACATGCTGTACAGATTTTGCGTCGCCGTCGCGGCGTAGGTGTCACCGCTAGCCTGATCTCGCAGGGCAAAACAGAGACAGTTAGCAGCGAGGAAGAAGAAGATGTTGACAGGACGAGGCGTGTAGGGCACACTTATGGCCTGGCTGATAGGCTACGCATGATGACTCGTCGGCGTCCATTGGAAGTACCGCGCCGCATGTTATGACATCCCAAGGATCGGGTGGATGCTCCGTGGCTAACTATGAAACGCTGAGGCTGCAAACTAAAGACGGGCAGGAAGTGGAGGCCCTGGTGGTGCCGGAGAGTATCAGTGCTCACGTAATTAGTGGCGCTATGGCAGGGCGGCAAGCATGGCTGAAGGTGCGCGGGGGTGAAACTGACGTACAAAGCCTCCGGAAGCAATTCGACTCCATCTGGCGGCTGTATAGTGTTACAAGTATTCTTCCTCCACCTATACCACCAGAATATTATACCGAGATATATCGCCGTGACCCAATGTTCCGAGCAACCATTGATGCTTGTGTAGCAGCAGTTGTGGGGCTAGGTTATACCCTTCGGTATAAACCAGATATTGATTTTGAGATGGGAGTGCCTAATGTAAAAAAGCCGGGGTCTGCCAGCCTAGCTCGTCGTGATCGTATCTTGGCTGCATTCGAGAACTGCTGGCCCGATCTTTGCTTCCAAGATGTCCTCACCGCCGTCTGGACAGACTATGAGGTCACGGGCAATGCCTACATCGAGCTGACACGGAACGGCAATGGCGACGTAGATGGCTTCCGGCACCTCAAGAGTACCCGCGCACGCCTTTCTACCGACTATCAGCTCGTTTACGAGGTTGACTCCGGTATGCCGGTGGCAGTCTTTGGCCTCTACGGTACCGGTATCACGGCTGTCATGCTGAAAACCGAGGCCTTGCGCACGGGGCGGCGTGCGGAAAATTGGCACCGTGTGGTAGATTGGACCTCCGTTGGGTTCACGTTTGAGCAAATCGCCAAGGCGCAAGCCGAAGGGTACACTATAAAAGAAAGCAATGAAGTAGTACACCTGCGCAATTATAGCCCGCACAGTAGCTACTATGGCGAGCCGCCAATCCTCTCGGCTATTGAGGATTATATCGGCTCCATCAATGCGCGCCTGTTCAATATTTCGTATTTCAACAATGCCACTGTGCCCCGCATGATGATTATCCTCCGCAATGCCCAGTTGTCACCGGATACTGAAGAGCGTATCCGCCAGTTTGTACGTGAGCAGGAAGCATTGGATGCAATGAACCAGGTACTCGTGCTGACGCTGGGAGAAGGTGTGGAGTTCCAAATAGAGCGCCTATCAAGCAACCAGCTACGGGATGCCGGCTTCTTAGAGTACCGCCAGGCATGTGACGAGGCCATCCGGCGTGCCTATCGGACACCAGCCTCCTGGGTAGGCATTACAGAGGGGGGCGGGCGGCAACAAATCGTCGAGACCAACCAGAAGTACCTGCATGGGTTCATTGCTCCCCGGCAAGTTAAGCTATGTGAGGCGTTCAACCGCGTGTTCCGTGAACGCATGAACACAGATGACTGGGTACTGCATCTCAATCAGCACCAAGTGATGGACCGGGATGGATTCGCCCGGTTTGTAGATATAATGATGCGCCACGGTGTTATGACTATTAATGAGGTGCGGCGCGAACAGGGCATGGCGCCAATTGATGGTGGCGACCTAGCATTCATTACCCCCATGGGTATGGGTGTAGTGCCGGTGAGTGTTCTGCCCACCTTGACAGAGGCCTACAAGACGGGCCAGGCGGATGTTATAGAGGCACAGAAGCCGGAGGGGCAACCGGGGGCGCGTCCTCTGGGGCTGACCGTCTTCACCGATCCCCGTGCACGACAATTGCCCCCAGGGGCACGGCGCGAACTGATTGACTTCCTAGTACAGATGGAGGCTATGGCACAGAATGGTACACTACAAAACGTCATCAAGACGCTTTCGGTGGGCCTTGATGAATGGGAAACCGATACCCCTGAAGACGGAATATAAGTATCCAGAGTGCCCCCAATGCCACGCGCTACTATCGGCGCTTTGCGAGGAGGCGCGGGTTTTGGCAGAGGAATTGGGGGCAGTAGTCGTGGCATGTCGTGTTTGTGGCAGTCTGTATGAAGCACGTCTGCCCCGCCGTGGCAAATACTGGCTCATAGTTCCCGTCTCTGGACAGGGTACTTGACAATACTGACAACATTGCTTTACCATAGGCACCGGTATGCCCTACAACAGCGTTGATGATCTGCCACCGGCATTCAAGGGCTTCACGCCCGAACAGCGCAGGTGGGTACTGCCTGTCCTGAATGCGCTACTGCGTGTCTATGATGACGAAGGCCAGGCAATTGCTATCGCGATAGCATTGCTAAAAAAGCACTTTGGCTTGGGGAATGACAATGGCCGAGGCAGCAAGCGAACAAAGAGTTGAGAAGATACAACTCTTCTGGGTGAATGTCGACAAAGTCGAAGAAGGCGACGAGTGGGCATTTCACGTTATTGCCTCCACGGATACCCTGGACAAGCATGGTGAAGTGATCGATCCGCAGGCAATCCGGAAGCTAAAGCAGGTAGAGCAGATACCATTCTGCCTGGCGGAGAGCCATGAAGCTGCCCGCGTCATGCCTACGGCACAAATCGGATGGTTCTATCCTAATAAGGATGGTCCCGACAATATTTATGACGGCCGGGTTGTCCTCTTCAAATGGCATCCTGAGGCGGCCGTCTATTGGCAAGTTGTCAACGAAAACCCCAGCGATCAGAAGTGCAGTATCGCTGGCGACTTGGTTGCGGCCACAACGCGGCGGCGGCCGACCCGTATCCTTGATATGATCCCTGACCATATCTTGGCTACACGTGCTGCCGTCGCGGCCAACCCTGATACCAAAGTAGAAGTTGATATGAGAACCGCAGTGTGGAAGTCTCTTACCGCCGCAGTAGGAGGCGAGAACATGAGCATGGATACCGAAGAGCTGTGGGACGAGAATGAAGAGGCGGATGAGCTAGTCGTTGAGGGGCTAGAGGAACTTCCGCGGGATGCAGACATCGAAAAGGCAGACATTGAGGTCTCGAATAAGCCCTGGCGCACCATCGGGTATGCTAAGCGTCTGCCCAAGGAATGCTTCCTCTATGTTCCGGATCCGGAGAAGAAGTCTACATGGAAGTTCCCCGTGTACGAGGGGAAGAACCCCGATTCGGATGGCAACTTCCAGGATCGTGGGCCGCTCAACTGGCATGCTCTCCGCAACGCGGCAGCACGCCTCATCGCTATTAAGAACCGCCTCGCGTCCGGCCGTGGCTTCCGTGGCATGTCTGACGCGGAGGCACGCGACCTAGTATCCACGGTAGCACCCAAGATAGTAGAGCTGTATAAGAAGATCGGGAAGCCGATACCAGAAGCACTAGCAAGATATGATAAGACTGCTGAGGAAGGTGGCATAATGGCCAAGACTTCCACGATTATCGAGGCGGTTAAAGAAGCAATTAGTGGCGTCATGGGCGAGCTGCTAGGCGCGCGTCAGCCAGATGCTGCACCCGCCGAGCCACCGGTAGCCGAACCCCCTGGTGACGATGTTGCCAAGACCGAGGAACCTCCGGAGGCAGCGCCTGCCGATGCTTCTGTTGCCCCGGCACCCGGACCTTCTCTGGAAGAGCGCCTGGCAACGCTCGAGGCCATGTTCGCCGAGATGAAGGGCGTGCTCGAGCAGTTTGCCGCCGCCAGTGTCGCCAAGACCGATGAACCCGAGGAAGAGCCTGCCGACATCGGCAAGGCTGTTGCCGAGGCTCTGCAGCCACTTGTGACTGAAGTGCGCACGCTTCAGGAGCAGGTGGACAAGATTGCCAAGGCCCGTGGGGTTTCGCTGCAGGTGGAGAAGGCGTCGGAGCCTGTGAGCGAGCCGATAGGGCGGCGCATGGGCACCCTGGGGCCACTTGATGACTTCGAGGGTGTCCTTCGCGCACATGCTAAATAACATAGAAAACCACATGTTTGTTGGGGCAGGTGCCCCGTGATACAAAGTGTCGACTGAAATCGGAAAGACGGCTGTAACTATCACAGACCTGCAGACCAATGGTGTCTTGCAGGGCGAGCAGCTGGCACAGTTCATTGATCTCGTCGTTGACGAAACGGTGATGATCAAGCTTGCCCGCAAGCTCATGACGAGCGGTGGCAAGGCATCGTGGAGCACCTTGGGCATCAGCGGCCCCGTCACCATCTGGGGCGGGCATGCCTCTGACTGGCCCACCTATGGCGATACCTCGGTCACTGCTACCGACTATTCCATCCAGGCAGTGTCGGTAGAGGCCAAGGTGAAGCTTGACGATGTTGTGCTGCCAGCGTGGAATATCGAGGGTGAAGGCTTCCAGAACACGGCAACTGGCATGCTTGCCAAGGCCTTCGCCAACGACCTCGAGGATGCGGCAATCAATGCCGACAGCGATGGCTCTGACCCGTATTCAGGTCATAAGGGTGCGGGGATGCTGACGGCCTTCGATGGCTACTACGAGACCATCCGCACCTCGGGGAACGTTTACGACCACGCTGGGGCGGGCGTCAATGCGGCTCTGTTCTACGAGATGTGGGAGACCTTGCCCACCAAGTATCGTTCCAATAGGGCCGATTGGCGCCTCTTCGTGAGTCCCAACGTCTTCGATGCTTGGGCACGCCATGCTGCAAGCGTTGCCCATACGGGCACCAGCGAAGCCTGGGTGACGAACACCGAGTCGGGGCTCGTGCTCTACGCAGCCGGCATCCAGCTCGTTAGCGTCCCCAAGATCCCCGAGAACAAGCCGGGCATCCTGAGCCAGTCCGAGGTTACTGAGGGCCAGTTCTCGTTCGCTATCCTGGCCCAGCCCGATAACCTCCTTGTGGCTTTCGACCCCGAACTCGAGTGGAAGATCGGTGTCGAGTCGGATATCCGGCGCAAGGTCCTCTACCTGAAGACTGGCTTCGCGGCGGGGATTCTCAATCCCGAAGCCTGCGTCGTTGCCGTGAACGTGCTGCCTGAGCCAGCCACAACGATCACGCCGTAGGGCGGTGGATAGGCAGCCTGCTGGAGGGGAGGGGCTTATTCCCCTCCCCTCCTAGGGCAATTGATGGCTTTCGCCATCAAATAAACAGTGCGTAGGAGTGGTGTAGAAATGTTGATCGTCGTAAACAAGCTAGCAGCTGAGCGCAAGCAGGTTCCCAGCAGGATGCGTATCACCAACACCCCATCGGGGCAAACATATGTCATCAGTAGTGACCCCATCAATGTCACCAACGAGGAAGACCTTGAGTTTCTCTTGGGGCTGAAGGTAAAAACTCCCTGGGGGCAAGAGATACCCTGTTGCATGGAATGGCAACCGGAGGGCTCTGCCCGCGAATGGTCAGAAGCCGATACGAAGGCCCTCAGCGAAGAACTGGAAGCCCTGCTCAATGCTAATAATCAGCTGCAAGAGCGTGTTGCGCAGTTGGAAGCAGAAGTGGACAACCTCAAGGCGGCGGGTGCAAAGTACCCTTCTTCAGGACGCGGACGGCGCAACGCTGGCACATCCGACACGGCGGAAGAACCTACCGAATAGACCGCACGTGGCAGCGTGTCCCCACGCCGCAGGCTACTTACCTGCTGCAGCAGATACATTGTGAGCTGGAAATGGATCCGCCTGTGCGGTTCCTCAGCGCCGATGGATTATTGCTGCTACATGAGCTCCAGGGGCAACGCTTACAGCAGCGGTGGCAACCTCCACACCTTGAAGATATTCCCCCCGGTAAGATGATGATAGTCCGCCGGGGTGGCATGGGAGATATTGTTCTCTTGCGTCCCGCCATTCAGACCTTCCGGAACCGGCGCCCCGACGTTGAAACCATCCTAGTGACTGATTGGCCAACCCTGGGCAATGCACACCTTAACATTGATGAACTCATCCTTTGTGGGGATGAAAACATATTGCTTCTCCAGGAGTATGTTGAGTGGCATGAAGGAAGGTATAAGATACATCGGAGCGATATATTTGCTTATGGCTTCGGCCTGGGGGGCTGCGACAGCTACGATATTACGCTGCCCTGGGATGGCCCCCGGCTGATTGAAGAAGACTACCTCGTAGTGCAGCTTTCGGGTAGTTCGAAGTACCGTTGCCCCTCGGTGGGATATATGTGGCGGCTAGCGGAGGCAGTTTCTAAGAGATATAACATTGCCATTGCCACCTTAGGCAACAGCCGGATTGACCTTGGCGACTTCAATTACACGGGCCTACTTGCGGAGGCAACTGTGCTTTCTCTGCTCCGATATGCTCGCATTGTCATAGCAGGTGACAGCGGGCCATTCCATGTAGCAAGGGCCCTCGGCACCCCCTGCGTAGGCTTTTATGGCCCTATCCCCCCAGAGCTGCGTGTAGCGGGCTTGCCGGATTGCTATCGGATAATTCACGCTAAGTGCCTTTATGGGAGCCCTTGCCAAGAGGATGGCAATTGCAATAAAATAGACGTGGCCAAGTGCCTAGAGGGCGTTCCCTTAGAACACGCTCTGGCGGTTGTAGAGGAACTGATGGAAACATGCCCACGGCGATAATTACAAAGGCTTGGGATGACCTACGGACGGGCAACTATGATGAGGAAGGGGCCGTTGAAGAACTACTTACCGGGGTGCTCACAGATGCGGCGGGCACTACTCTAGCCCAAGTGCTCTCAGCCACTGAGAAGGCGACCATCGTTGAGCGCTACCGGGCGATGGCCGGTGATGAGATCCGGCGGCGGGCCGGGCGGGACTTTGCCTTCCATCAAGATGTAGAGGTATACGTCAATGGCTCGGGCACCCCATACCTAGACCTTGCCCAATATGGTTTCTGGCCGCTATATGAAGTTAGCCAGATGCTGGTTGAGGACACGGGGCAAGCCATTGATACGCTCATTGTAGAACCTTCAGGTCTTATTCACTTTGCCAATGAGTGGCAATTCCCCAAGGGGAACCGGAACATCCGGCTCACTATCAGCTGGGGCTTCAGCGATACAGTAGCGGGTGTCCGGCCGGTGCCCCAAGATGTCAAGGATGCCCAGAGCATGTTGGCCGCCGCCAACATCCTGGAATACATACAGGCCACTAAGAATGTTGATGGCCTTGGTGGCATCAGCATCATCCAATACGGCGAGATGTCCATCCGGCAGTATCAGCGTGGCCGCTTCTCGCCTACGATTGATGCCTGGAAGGAGCGGGCTTATGCCACCTGCAACTTCTACCGGGGGGTGAACTTCCATTACCTTGTGCCCGCTAATGTGCTAGAATATGGCGAGAAGATACAGGAAGCAAGATGACAACCATCATTGCCTATACTAATCCGACACGCATCTATCGTGCTTATCGCGAGCTACAGCACGACCTGGCAACGTATTTGCAGTATGCAGACATTTATGGCACCGATACATGGGCACGGGTAGGGGAAGTAAGCGACAGTATGCTATTCTTGCCCGCACCGGGGGAGTACGTCCAGACGGAAGCCCCTGTGACACTCTGGTATCCACCCGATGTGGACGTAGACCTGGGCTATCTAATAGAGGTCAAGCATGCGATGTATTATGATGGCCGGCTAGTGGCAGTGGAGACAACTCTTGCTGCCGATGCCGCCGCAGGTGACACATCCCTGCCTGTAGAGCGTGCCTACGGCTTCCATTCGGGAGATGTGGTACTCCTTTCTGCATCCAATACTATTGAACGCTGCCGTGTCCGGTTCGTTGACACCCGTAATCACGTACTCACACTATATTCAGATACGCCATTGCAGAGTGATTGGGCCACAGGGAGCAGCATACGGGCTTCCGACTTCTATGAAGTGGTGGCCCTAGAGCGGGCACAGATTATTCGGGCAACTTGTAACCGTGTGCATCCTAAGAACGAGTGATGGCAATGGCACAGAAGATTGACCACTCGCCTGAGATTGCCGAAGGTATACGGAACTTGCTCCTGGGGCGTGTCCGGCTCAAGGCGGACTATGCCGCCGGCGACAGAGTTGTCAAAGTGGGCTACGAGAGTGGCTATTGGCCGAACTCTGAGCCTGTCCCCGGGGCGTATTTGTGGTTCAACAACACCGACGAGGCGCGCCTTGTGCAACCTACTGCTCAGCATATCGCTGGGGGCATAGAATACAGCGAAGATGTTACGATTACTGATGCTAGCGGGTGCCATGCGATTATCTACCCCCCTGCCACGCATAACTATACCACGGCGCGGAAGGCCTACTTGTGCCTGCGCACCCCTCCTATCCCGGACTTGAAGGTTATCGCAACCGATCCGGAAAGTTTGCCACCTGATGAAATCCAAGAAAAATGGTTCCCATCAGTAACAATCATCCGGCGGCAATTTACTCCCACCTTCCGCCCATCAACCGCCGTTGAAGGCAAGTATAGATTTGTTATCCGGTACGCATGCCTTGTGACTTCCGGAGAAAGCAGCGGTGATAAGCTCCTACAGGATACGGCCACAATCGTTAACCTATTTGCTGAAGATCCCTACATAGGGGCGACGGTAGAGAACTGCGACATCGAGGGGGTAGAGAGTTTCCGTTTCCGGCGCATCTCGGCTAACCGTACTATGCTCTTGGGCGACATCTACCTGGCGATTGAGCGGACATCTGCCTATACCAAATTGGGGACTTGACACAATAAGGACTTCTTGTAGAATATATCTTGTGGCAGGTTATGCCTATGAGAACACCTATGGATGCGCCTAAAATCGAATATTACATTACGGCCGACTTATGCGAAGCGGCCATATTGCTGATGCGGCCGCAGTGTATCCTGTGCCAATGCGAATGGGAAAGCGAAGCCGACAGGGTTGGCCGTTGGGTGATCTTGATAAGGCCTAATTCGGGGTTCTCTCTAGCCGAACTGCGGCAGATCATCGAAGACCTGAAGACCGGGGATTACCTAGTGGAGCCTCGGGCGTTCATGAGTGCCCTCCGCAAGGCCCGCGTGGCTATGCAGGAGTTTCTACAGAGTAAAAATGTGGAGCCCCCTACTCCACGCCAGGTAAGAAACGTAGTAAATCCCAAGAGTAGGGAGAAAAACAATGCCAGTTCCAGCACTGTCTAAGCACACCGCAGTGGGGATCGCCCTACAGACGGCTTATAACACTCCGAATGTTGCGGGGATTCAGTGGGCGGCAATAGATGCCGAAATGAACTTCCAAGAGCAGCTTAACTTTGCTGTCCTGGACCAAGGCGACATGTCCGACTGGGAATATGATGCCTGGACGCCTGGCACCCATTACCAGGGGAATATTCCCTTCTCGGCTATACCAAGCATGATGAGTACGTATGCCGCTTGGTGCCTTGAGCGCGACTCGTACAACCAGCCAACGTATGCCACCATTGCATTCTACGATGACAAGCGGGGCGGTCCTATCGCGGTCCAGGACTGCGTAGTGAGCCAGGTAACGTGGACGTTCAACAAACGGGCAGCAGTAACGCAGGCAATCACCGCATTTGGACGAAAGGAAGCATCTTCTGCTCCCAGCATACCTACCCCCGCCGACGTTGTCCGTGGCATGCCCTACGTGTGTAAGGAAATCACCGTCCAGGTGGACTTCGGTTCGGGCTACGTAACCGTGGCAGATTTCGAGTCGCTCACCATCGTGGTAGATACCCTTGCCGAAAACCCCGATGAAGGTTTTCGCCTGGAATCCTCCGGGCATCCCCACACAATGTACACCCTCGGCGGCATCCGCGTGTCGGGCAACATGACCCGCGACTATGTAGATGACAGCTTCCGCGAGATAATATCCGCCATGCGTGACGGGGCAGTTGGAGACTTCAGCAGCCGTATCGCCATCAAGGTGACGGCCACACGCGGTGCTTCCTCCTGCACATGGGAGATGCCTTATGTGCAGTTCATGAACTGGGAGGCGCCGTTCCCGGGCAACTCGACCAGCCGGCGCCAGGAAGCAATCGAGTACCGCGCATTCACGGGCGCTGACGGCACGGAAGCCCCCCTGACAATCACGGCGTAGCAAGAGGGGCACCTGTGCCCCGTGGTATAGGGTGCCCCTGTCTGTAGCGGGCAGGGGCACTCGTTTTCAGACACCATAGGATGGTGGTGATTAGAATGACCGTTGAGGAACGACTGAAGCAGTTGGCAATGCGGCGTGGGCCGGAGATCACGCGAGTGAACCTCTACGAGCGCGACATGCTCCGGTCGGCGGAGGATGATAGCTATGCCTCCGCAAAGGTAGACATCTCCGATGGTGGCAGGTTCTATGTTTCATTCAGGACTGCCTCCGGAACGCAGATGGCGGCCCTGGAATCCGCTGCGGGCAGGGGCAAAATAATCAACGAAATAGACAGCACTGGCCGTGCCCGCCAGATCCTGGAATTCCACGACTGGGATATTGTGGAATGTGCTATACGGTTAGGGTTGATAGTGGATGCTTGCCTCCCCGCATTAGACGATGACGGCAGCTTGACAGAATTTGTCATTGAGAAGGGCGACGATCCGGCCAAGGTTTTGTCCAAGATCAACGAGGGCGGCGGCAAGCTCATTCCCGTCCTGGCCATGATGATACGCGATAGGTATTTCGGAGACGAAGAGGGTGATATCGCGCTGAGTACGAAGGTGGTGGAAGAGGCGGGAAACTGCTTGAACGCCTGCTCCCAGTAGGGCGTCTGGATGCAGTGAGTATTGCCCAGGCGCGGCGCGACATGCGTGCGGAGCAGCTTGATATGAAGTTGCCAGGTGAATCCGACCCGTGGGTGCAGGAACACTTCCGGCGCCCCGATGGTAGTTTCGACGCGTTGCGGTATCATCGGTGGTTGCAGGAAGAGACCGCCCGGCTCCTTGGGCCTGTAACTGTGACAATGTACGATTATTGGATGGAAGCATTGCTAAAACGTGTCGTAGAAGAAAGTAATATGTTCTACGGCGGCATGGTACCACTCCTACCAACCTACTTCCGGGGTTACGACGAGGTACCGTGGGAAGAGGCCACCTTATGGGCACGTGTGGCGGCAATCAACGAACGCATCCGGGAGGAGCGAAGCCATGCCGGTCGGAGAAGTCCTCATTGAATGTAGGGCCCTCGGTGCGGGCGTCACCCTTGAGCGGATAGCCCGCGAAGTGTTGACCGAGGTGCTAAATGAGATTGCTAGCGCCCCTGATGTTCCCGAGTTTGAGGGTGCACTAAAGCACGGTTGGAGCATTGTTGCCAGCGGGGGCGGGGCGAACGAGGGTTGGGCAGTAGCCGAAAATCCTTCTACTGTCCTGCCACCTCGCGAGAGCCAAACCGGGCCAGCACCGTATGACTATGCCCGTGGTATAGAAGAAGGGCACCGGGGCCACTGGGTAGATTTGCGCCCCCGGAGAGCTCGCCGCCGCCACCGGCAGAAACTGATCCGCTGGATACAGACGAAAGGGCCCGAATGGATGCGCGAGCAGTTAGCAGATCGGAAGTTCGTTTGGATACCGCGGTATCCCCCGCATCCCTTTGCGCAGCCCATCCTGGAGAGATGTGTCAACAACCCACGGCTCATCCGAGCGGTCTTGCGGCGCCTGGGGTGATCTAAATGGCAATGAACGTCACTGTCCGTGTAATTCCCGATCGCACCACGCAGGAGCTTATGGCCATTCTGTCGGGGCGCCTCCAGCGTGCGTGGAGGATGAGCATCTTTAGTCGGGGCGACCAACGCGCTATTGAGCAGACAATAGCGCGCATGGTACAGGCCCAGACGCAGATTGCGGAGCTTCAAGAGCGACTAATAAATGCCGAGAGCGATGAACACGATAGGATACGCAGCCGAATTGCCGGGATACGTGTGCTACTAAACCTAGAACGCCAGCACCTGCGCATCCTGCAGTTACAAGCACAACAAGGAACGGTACTAGGCCGCATCTTCAGGGGCCTCAGGACAGTATGGCAGCGCACATGGGGAGTATTTTCATCCATCTACACGCCGATCATGCGTGCCTACTGGACATTGGTGTCCTTCTATTACATGGTAGGCCACCTTGTTAGGCCGATTGCCACACTTGAATATGCATTGTTAGGTCTTGCCCGCCGCGCCTTGTCTGAAGTCGTCCGTGGCATCCGGACAATGATTACCTCTGCCCAAGAGCTAGAGGGTGCTGTTGCGCGTTCCCGGGCCCTTTTTGGGCGGGGAGCAGGTACCCGGATGGTTCAATGGGCAATGGGCCTCTCCATTGGCACACCGTATCAAGCAGAACAGATCTTCGGCGCGGCCCGTATGGCCCAGGCCCTACAGCTAGGCAGGTACGCTAACATTCAGGACATCATCTTGCGTGCTGCTGGGCCATTGAGTGTTGTCTTCGCAGATCGTCTCCAACGGGGCATGGAAGATGCCATGTACGGTATTGGCCGTGCTGTGGTAGGTGGCTACTGGCGTATCCTGCGCCGCCTCGGTATCACGCCCGAAGATCTAGCAGCTAAATATGGCACTCCCATGCCAGGAACGGAGGCTTCCCGTACAGAAGCGGGCCGTGCTGCTTTGCTCCGCGCCATCATGGCAGAAGTGATGGCCCGTTACGGGGGAGCCGTGCAAGAGTTCGCGGGCACATGGCAAGTCCTGCTAGCCGACCTCAAGGATATATGGCAGTACTTCGTGCTCCGGTATGACTGGAACGTCCAGGAGGACACGCAGAGGCAAGGGACAATTACATCTCTAATTAAGCAACTTGTGAAGGGCTTCCGCGATACATTCCTGTCCTGGATGCAAAGTGGCAAGCTCGACCGTTTCATTGAGTCATTGGTGGCACTAACAAGCTGGATGCAGCCCCTGGTCAGCTGGATAGTCCAGCATATGGAGCCATTGATTGACTATGCCACCCAAGTGCTAGACCGGCTCTACAAATGGTTAGACGAGGCATTCCTACGGTTCTTTGGTGTAAGACTGAAGGACTTGAATACGCCTGAGGGCTTGGCCCTCTTCGGCAAGGGGCTCATGGCAAACATTACTAGCATAGGCTCCGATATAATTGGTATTCTCCAGGCGGGCTTGGTCCTCCAGAAGGAAATGATGAATATAATGTTCTTGATAGCCGATATTCTGGCTCGCCTGACTGACTACTTCACGAAGGGCAAATACGGTGTAGCGCAGAAGGTCCAGGTGCTTTGGGGCGCCGCTACCCAGACGATGGGCAAAGTTATAGGCTGGGTAGGCGCCGCGGGCCAAAGGGTAGGGCAATGGAGTGTTTATTGGCGCCGCGAAGAGTTGCAAGAAGCATTGCGGCGCCTCGGCTATGATGAGCCGGAAATCCAGCAGATATTGGCGCGGGTAGACCAACAGGTAGCAAGTGATCGGAATATTGAGACGCCCCAGCAACAGGAGGCAGTCTACCGCCGGGCCGTTAACTGGGCGTTAGAAAGGTTGCGGGCAGGAGAGTTTCAGCCAGCGGTACCACAAAGCTTCCAGCGCGGTGGCAAGGTCGAACGTAGTGGTCTGGCATATGTACATAGAGGGGAAGTGATAGTACCTACCCGGCCGGAGTGGGAGGAACTGTCGCCACGCGAGCGCGAGAGACAAGCACGGGCCTTGGAAGAGGCCATGGGCTGGCGCCGCCCCGCAGTCTGGGAACGTGCTATCGGATGGTTGCGTGGGCACAGGGATCTTCTCATGGGCGAAGCAAGCCTTATTCCTTGGCTCCTGCCCGCTGGAGCAGGGCAAGGGCGTATTCCAGAGGGGCTCACACGAGCCTGGAACTGGGCTAGGGGCTTGTGGGAACAGCGCAGGTTGGAAAGAGATATAGCGACCGATCCCGAAAGCGTGCAACACAGACTAGGGGAGTATGTCGCCCGTTATGGGGGACCACGTGGCCAAGGCTTAAGTTGGGCGGACTGGCAAGATGCGCTCTTTATTCTCAGCTTTCTCTTCCCCATAGAGGGGGAGGTATCCAGTGCCATTGGAGTGCTTATGCGGATGGGCCGACTTAGCAGGGCTTGGCGCTGGGTACAGCTAATTTTGGGTGGAGGTGAGGCTGGGGGAATTATGGGATTTGCAGAAGGCGCCCATAGGGAACCATGGCTCACACGCGCCTGGACTTGGCTCCGCCGCCTTGTAGGCGGGGCGGATGAGGCACAGATTAGACAATGGAAAAGACTTGCGTCTCAATTGGCGCGTGAACGCAAGTGGAGAGAGGCGCGGTTCTTTGGTAGGCGGGCCCGCCTAGCCGAACTTCGCCTGGATCAGCGTGCAGTTGAGGTGTTGCGTACGTGGCTGCGTGATAAATGGACCTGGTGGAGAAGGCACTTCGGTGATTTGGAACGTGAAGTGTTTCATCACAAAAGAGGAGTTAAGATGTTAAGAGAGGCGCGCCTAATTGAAGATGCGGAGGCCAGGAGGGGGGCGATCCTGCGGGCACGGCGTAGTGAGCTCGCAGAGGCAGCACAGGCCCACCGAAAGGCGCGTGCTGCACGAGAACGATCGATATGGAGAGCCATCTGGACTAGATTCGCGAAGATCCGGGCTAGATTTGCAAAAGAGGCCTCCGAAGAAGCCCCACAAATCACAGACCCCGAGTTGCGGTGGATAGCAAATCAGCTAGAAGAATTAAAGCAGGGCCAGGTACAAGTGGGCAAGGCCATAAGACGTGGCCGCATACTGGCATGGTTAAAGTGGTTAATACCTGCCGCCGGTGTACCAATTATATGGCACTATGCGCACCGGCGGGGCGAAGAGGTAGCTAAAGGGGCGGGAGAGGCAGTCGGCGGTGGCTTCGAGGACTTACAGAGGATGCAAGAACAATACCAGCAGCAACCAGGTTGGGGCACTCCTGCCCAGCCTCCTGCTTGGGGTACTAGCCAGCCGCTGCCGCCGCCCACCGGCGGTGCCGCAGGAGGGGCGCCTAATATCTATATAGGGGGGAATGTTATTGTGAACAATCCCAACCGCCGCTTCTTAGAGGACTTCTCGGAGGCTATCGGGATTGACCCATCAGAGCTTGACCAGAAGATGGGGGCAAACTACTGATGAAGATAGTCATTCTGCAGTGGGACGATCTGGCATATGTATTTAGGTCTGCCCCCGGCAGGCTTATCTTGGTTGACCGGTCAGACACACAGCCCAGCCTGCCCGTGGCAAAGTTTGTCAAGGACATCCAGCGCTGGGCCACAAATGTGGGGGCAGAGTGTGACGTGCGTAAGCTTGCCCCCGATGCGTCAATCCACGAGACGCTGGAGAAGCTTGCCGCCGAGTATGATGCACACTTGGTAGGGATATAAGCATATGGGCTGGGCAAAGTCACAAGTGAGAATGGACATTGCCTGGTCGGGTACGATACAGGCACTCAATCAGATCCTTATGCCGCCTAGCATAGGCCTTCTAACATTCAAGTCGGCAAGCCTTTCTGGTCCTGGTGGGAGCATATCTCTAGAGGGGCTGGGCATGAGGCTTCAGAAACGATCCGGTAATATCTATGCCGCCTACATGTACTTCAGATTAACCATACAGGCCTGGGGGAGCAGCATGCCCCCCCCGTCCTTAACCAAATACATTTGGCTCTACTTGGGCGAAATTGAGCTCCCCCCCCCTCCTGTCGAGCCTCCCCCGATACCTCCTGATGACATTGTCGTGGATGGCCCCAATCTTACATATAGCATCTCAGTCCAAGTCACAAATGTTGACCTTTGGTTCAAAACGACCGAGGCAGCCCTAACCAAACGTGGCTTCCTTTGGTTTGGTGACCGCAATGCATCAGAGGGGTGGGGTATAGGTGAGGGGAGTACGACCACAGTGACAGCAACTGGCCCCGGCGGGCCATTCCAAGTACAGGGCAATCTCAATCCGGTAGAGCCTACAGGAGACTTAGGAATAGGGTGGGCCGTCACCGGAGGCCTCTCTTGCTACAGAGCACCCGAAGAAGTAGTCGGCTTGCCCCTGGCGCGCGTCAGCGCAGTTAACTTCAACGGGATCGCAGTTGATTTCTCGCAGTGTGAGCTATACAATCCGGGGGCCAATGCCCCCGATCCGTACAACTCTGCGTGGGGCAGAACATCTACGCAGACTAATTGTTGGTGCATACGCCCCAGCACAGATGGTGCCGAAATGTACCGCCGGGGCAATAGCACAGGGTCTGAGGCCGTCTGGGGATTCACCATCTGGCAACCCATACATGCGAAGTTCATCAACCGGACAGGCAACTTCGGTGACGATGCCACCCGTGATGATATTGTAGTGTGGGGTAGCCCTATCGAATGGTACCAAGAAGGCGGAGTATGGAAGTCGCGCCCGAAGAAATGGGCAGGGGACCTTGAAGTTATCCAACAGTACCGCTCTTGGCTATTCCATTATGAGTGGCAGACGCTATCCTCTCAGACAGTCTTTGTCAATGTTGATACGGAGTGGCGGGAGGCTAACAATGAAGACGTTGGGGGCACTAGCAATGGTGATCCCCAGAACGATATCCCTTGCCCCCTTATCCTACATCCCCTAAATGTAACAAACTTAGAGGGCGACCCAACGGCGGAATGGGGCAGCTGGATAACGGTTGCGCATTCAGAGCCTATTGCATTTTTCGACAAGGATGACAGTGACAGGCCTGCCGCCTGGACCGGGAGCAATGGCCTCACACCGGGGGAGTATCCCGATGACTACATCTGGCAGGTGGCGGCAAGGTCGAACAATCCCACCGCTACGCTCACAACCGTTTCGCGCAAGTGGCTAGAGCTTGATAGATTGCAAGAAAAACTAAATGATCCCGAGAGGCAGCACAATCACGACTGGGTAATACAGAACTACCCTAACCTGCCAATAGCGCAGAGCCAAGACGATCCCGAATGGCACGAACAGATACCTGTTGAAAACGAATGGCATTGGCAGAATCAAACCTGGCTAGAGATTGACCTTAATGCCCCGCGTGATGCTACAATACAAGTTGTGGTGACCTATTCGGAGATATACGTATACGATCCTTGGTACACCTGCTTCGAACACACGTTCGGCGCAGAGGGAGAGTGGGAATACAGCCGTACACAGAAGCAGGTTGTATATACTGCCACCGTCGAGAAGACACCGGCGGGGCAAGAATTCACGCCAGTCCTAATTGACCTTTGCAGCCCGGTATCGGGCGAACGGCCGCCGCGTCTCTGGCATGTTGACAAGGTAGACATTGTTATCATCGGAGAAAGCCCCGCAGAGGACGAAACATGGACGCTGCACTCCATCTGGCTTACTGGTATGTATTGGAAAGATGAGTGGGGGCCAGATCCACCCACATTCTTCAGCGTGCGGGAATATGACCCCTATGATTGGTTAAGTGACTATACTGGCTTCGCCAGTATCACGGATGGCAAGCCATGTTTCGACATAGTCTATGGGTATGAAGAGCATGAGTCGGTAGAGCGTAGTCTGAAGCAGCGGCAGAAGTATAGGCATTGCCCCGAATCGGAGGCGGAAGGCATCCTCGATTATGCCAAGCCCCTGGCCCGGCTGCTGGATGAGATCAACTGGCAGCGCGGTTGGGAGGCAGGTTGGACTAACGGCGACCCTCACCTCGGGCCTAAGAACCGCGACGCCGAGGGCAATACATTCGTCAGTACATTCCGTTGGTGGGACTTGCTACGCTCACATGAATATAAGTTCTTGCAGTATGCCGAGCTAAAAGGAGCACCAATAGTACGTGGATGGTATCTTGCCGCCGGTATCAAGCACACAATCTATTATGAGAAGTGGCCCCAGGGCCGCATCCACGGCATGGCCTACACGGGGAATAGCCGTGCACGGAACATGGGCACTGTTAGGCTCTACCGGCGGCCCGCCGAGGGTGGCGACTGGGCACTAATAGATACCACCACGACTGATGAGCACGGCAGGTTCAGGTTCGACCCCGTTCAGGAGAAGGGCTGGATATACCGGGTTAGTACGGGCGGCTCCATGCTCTACGCAAAGAACGCGCGCTACTCCTGGTCGTTGGGGGCGCTGGAGGCTGGGGCGGGAGTACTTGCCTGCAACATGTTCGGCAACATCTACCGATTTGAGTCGCAGGGCAATAGTGTGATATTCTATTGGGCACAGGGGTTAGGGGGCCCTTGGCATGGGCCGTATACCCTGGCGACCTTTGATCAAAGCGTGGCAAAAGTAGCTGCCACCGAACTGTCAGGGTCTATCCAGGTGGTAGTGGTGTTGTCTGATAATACTACCAAGCTGGTACGTTGTACTAAGCTGGGGGCAGGGAAGATACTTGGCTAACTTGGCCTGCGTCTGGACAATGTACTATATTGTCGTCCTCGAACAGAAGAGTGACGGTATCTATTGCCGCCGATACAATCCCGTGAATGGCCAGCAATGTAAGTTCTCTGATAACAGCTACGAGAAGCGCGTTATACCGTACAGTTCGGAATTCGATGCCGTGCAGGATGGCTTTACCATAATTGTCTACCTGGCGAGCGAGCCGGGCTACTCGGGAGAGACCGCTACTCTTTATGTGTCCTACGACATGGGTGAGACCTTCGAGCGGAGGCCAAGGGAATAATGTCCGATACAAGGGCACGGGTTGCCGCACATTTCAGATTGTATGACCTGCCTCATCCACCATACTCGGTGAAGTATCAGTCCATTGCCTTCTATGAGCGCATCTCAGATATATGGAACCGGGGCACAAGGGATAGACGTGGCTCAGAAGCGTGTATGAGTTATGTAGATGTTACGGAGATCTTCCCTCTCCATCCTGAAGGTGTTATTGTTGACACCGCCCAAGGCAAGCGCGTGTATGTCCCCGCGGTCACCTATGTTAGCTCCATTGGTAGCGCATTCCTGACGCCAATCCCCAATGGGGCAGTAAAGATGGACCTATCTTACTTCACCCCTGGTGGTGAGCATGCTGGCGACTGGATGGATGACGTTCCGTCCTTGCCGGGCGTCAAGAACCGCTGGCTGATCATGCCCAATGGCGATGCCCTTGAGCCGGGGCAATGGAATATACTTACTTCTAATTTTACACTGCCCCCCAACCCCACCATCATCTTCCAGTTAGCGATGGCTAACCGCGTCCCCGAAGAGACAGAAGGAGAGGGCGAAGGGGAGCCCCAGCCGGAAACCCGCGACTTCCAGGGCGTAGTGGTAGACTTTGGCCGTAATGAGCGCCGCTACATTAGGTTGTGGTTTGCCATTGAGGGCGGCATTGCTGTGGAGTATTGTGACAATGTGCTCACGTCGGGGCAGGCGGTGTATGTGCAATTAGGTGGGGCAGGTTCGTATTATGCAGAGCTGCCGGCATTAATGAGTATCAACCGGGGCGAAGCACGCGGCGTACGGATGATGGTACAGATAATGAAAACCGTTGGTGGCATCGCCATCACCACAAACTGGTGGCGCAACTGTATCCTCATAAACCTACCCCTGGAGAGCAATGATGACTTTGCCCCGCCACACCTGTGGGGTATACCGTGGCAGATACCGGCATCGCCTATAACATTCATGGGGAATTGCGGCATCTGGGCGCTGTCATACTTTCCTACTTGGATGCCCCGTGAGGGGGGCACTATTAACGGGCCCGTCCGCAACTGTGCCTATAACTGGGTAAACAATCCCAATCCGTGGGAGTTTCGTTCCCTCATAATGGTTCCGACAGAGGGGGGCAGTATCACAGTCAGCCCCTGTTTCGACAATTCGGGCAATCCTATTCCGGGGCGTGCCACCATCCCATCCGTAGACGGCGGCAGTCCCGATGAGCGCTGGCGTTTCGAGTGGCAGGCGTGTCTGACACCCGCCGAGTGGACCTATGGTGAAACCCAACAGTTCAAAACATATACTTCGCCGCATCTTCTATCTGTTACTGCATACAAGCGGGCGTATGTAGAGCAAAACACCTCTACGTATCGCGACATCACGGCGGACGTCAAGTCGATCAACATAGACGCGGCGGAGAGTGGTGCAGTGACGGGGGAGGTAGAGATAGACCGTAAGCCTTGGGAGGCAATGCTCAGCAACTGGACACGCTACCGACGCCGGACTGCCCAGCTAGCTCTTTGGTGGACCGACCCGCAGGGCAACCCCGTAGGCCTGGTGCCCGAAGGCCAGTACGACTTCGGCGGCATGGCCTCGCGTCCTCAAGCCACCACGGGACGCGGCACTTCACCAATACTTTCCTTCCCTATCGCCGACTATTTGTCGGCATTGGGCAGCGATAACCGAGTAATAGACATCCCTCCCGGTGATGCCTGGCCCCTCAAAGACTACCTGGAATATATCCTACAGTCGGCGGGCATAGGCCCCGCATTATATACCAGCGAAGATGTCGACAAGGGCCTGGAGGACCTAGGGATAGTGATTCCAGCAGGTGACCTGACTGCCCCCGCCTTCAAGGGCTCAGCCGAAGCTACGGTAGCCGGCCTAGTAGACAGCCTGCGCCTCATTGGCCTAGGGGCACGGCTTTGGGTCAACGGCGGCATCGTTACATGGTCATGTCAATATTGTGGCTACAAGCGCAGCCCCGATCCGGAAGACCCTCACTTCTGGTACAACCACATTAGTGGAGGCTACCGTAGCCCCGGCTGCCTAGAATTCGATAAGCTACGGGGCACACTCTATGAGCCGGGCGATGGATATACTTACGGCTACGATATCGCGGTGTTCTTAGGGATCAAGAATGCTCCCCTGAGCCGGACAACCTCAGGGCTATATGGCGATGCCCTCGAACCCTTAGCGTTGCCCGAACTGGACACAGAAGAGAACATATATTCCACCATCAAGACCTATGGGCAGTCCTACTATCTAGGGCAGGCAGGACAACGCGAAATCAGGGAGTACACCGTCGTTGCTACCAAATGGGACGCCCTCAATAATCCATACTCCGCAGACTATACCGGCCAAGATAAGATTTTTGCAATTGGTCCTGCCGCATGGCTCAAAGATCCCCGCTGGATCCGCGCCATCACGTTGATGGAATACTACCGCCGGTGCTTTTCTTGGCAACGGCTCAATGTGACCATTCCCTTCTGGCCGGGGGCCAAGGTAGGAAGGGTATTCTTAGTGCACGGCGGCAAGGATCTTGGGCTTGACGGTACTCTATGGCGCGTGATACGATATAGACACACCTTGCGCGCGGGGGCCAAGGATGTGCGGAGCTATGCTGCAACACAGCTAACAGGTGTCAAAATAGGCCCCCTGACATCGTAGGTGAGCCATATGCGATTAGAAGACTGGCTCTTACGGGATCTCCGGCAGCGTATGTACAGGCCTCAGCAGCTAATTGACTTCGAGCGCCGCGACATCAGTCCATACATGACACCAGATGCGATACAGCTCATAGATCCGGAAACCAACCAAATATACCCCGACTTCTATGATTTTGGTGGCTATCAGGGGGAAGAGTAGCAATGTCAAGCACAACTGATGGTTTATTGGGGATACCCATCAGCCGGGAAGCGGGCGATGGGGGCATGGCGAGTGACCACAATAAGGATGCCCGATGGCTGAGCATTCTTTGCCGGACACTTATTGATGGCCCCCTGGAGCCGGGCTTCATGACAGACTATGCCCCCGAAGTTGACCTGGAGACTGCGCGGATAACACCTGCCACCCTCAAGGGCTTCGCAGGGGGCGTCCCCATTTACATGACCACAGAGCTAGAGCATGGCGGCACGGCAAGTAGCGGCTCAACAACCTCACTAACCGATCCCAACCTTTACGGCGAAACCAACTTCTGGCAAGGGGCCTATATCGTTTTCACTTCAGGGAGCAATGCGGGCACGGCCCGCCAGGTGGCAAGCTATACCCCCTCCACCCATACCCTCACATGGGCAAACCCTCTACCGACGGCGGTGCAAGCAGGCGATACATATGTTGTAACCTATTTCTACATCAAGGATGCACTCGTTACTGGTACGCGCTACCTATTCGCAAGCAGCATGCAGAAGTGCATCTACAATCCCAGTGGCACGACCAGTATCTTATATGCCCCCGCCAAGTTTGAAGCACGGGGCGCAGCTACACCTGCTTCTGGCGAAGTTTACATCGGCAGCATGGAAGTCGCCGAGGGGGCCATCGTAAGCGTCAGCTACGTAGATGCCCAGATGTTGCTAGCTGCCCATATGGGCCGCTGGGAAACCCTCACCGGAGAAGTAGAGATTACAGAGCTGGGCGGCGATGAGCAGATAGAAGTCGAGATTACTCACGATCCTCTGATGCTCTTCGGGGGGATTGAAGTATCTGCCCCCCAACCACACAGCGTCACCGTTACACAACACTATCGCAACGACCGGTTCACCATCCTGGTGACGAATGGCACGAGCTATCCTGCCTCGTTCACTGTAACGTGGACTCGTTGCGGCAGAACAATATAGGAGGTTCGATATAAGTGAAGGCCTTGCCTGCACGGCTACGGCGACTACCGGCAGGCCGCTCCGCTACTGTCTTCCGGCCCGCGCCGCCTCCCGACACCAGTCCTGATGCTATGGCATCAGGAGGTGCTGTTGCTGTCGGCTGCTACCCAGGCCTGGGGGATATGTTAGTGGCCTTGCCGGTAGCGTACGCTCTAACAGAAGCAGGCCGCACCGCTACTATCCACATTGTTGAGCCGCAGGCAGACCATAGGCTAACACGCCCTACTTTGGCAGATCTTCCTGCTCTCCCGCTGGTTTGCCACGATTTTGGCGCAAAGAAGGTAACAGATGTCTGCCGCGGATGGCACCTTGATGGTAGTCCTTTAGTAGATGACGCCCTGGCCAGTGTAGGTATACACCGTGGCAGCACCCCGCCATATGCTGCCCTCCTAGAACCCCCCGATGCTGCTGCACGAGTACAAGAACTCGTTGGCAACCGTCCATATGTCCTGGTGGCAATTAGTGGGCATCATCGTAGCAAAGACAAAACATTGACGCCGGAGCAGATACACCGCATCGTTACAGTTTGTGCGCGGCGGGGCTTGCAGGCAGTGCTTGTGCACTCAGAGCAAGTGGAGGCGTCCTTGGAGGGGCTGCTGAATCTCTCCGACCAGACAACGATAACTGACCTCATTGCATTGGCAGCGAAAGCCACAGCCGTTGTGGCGCCCGACTGTGGTGTCCTGCACTTAGCAGGCGCCTATGACCGGCCACTTCTGGGCATCCTAGGCACGACTGTCGCACCGCGACGCCTGCCACCATATGTCCCGCATGTATACCTACGGGGTAGGACTGCTGCTGATGTATCACCGGACAACATTGAGCGTGGCCTACGGCGGATACTAGATGCCGCCATGCTGATGCCGGTGTGGGCGGTGATACCGGCCTGGCCGTGTGGCGTCGTGGCAACGGCCCAACGGGTGGCCGAGCCAGTCGGGGGCCGCGTCTGTGACATGGATGAAGTACCGAAGGAGGCCCTTGCCATCGCAGAAGCGCACGATGCTCACCTAGTACGTTGGCAGAAATGGCTAGCGCGGCCCGGCGCGACGCTGGTATCCGTCCACGCCGGGGGGCCAGAAATCGCCACTGGCTGGCCCGCAGCCGTGCGCGGCGTAGGCCTACAGAAGGCCTGGGCTACGATGGGTATCAGCGTAGAGATGGTGCCATTGCCTGCCTGGTGGCCCCCCATAGAGCCCCGCGCTATACCACAAGGTCAAGTTATCGGCTGGCATGGAATGATACACAAGGCCAAACGCCTAGATACGTTGGTGGCAGCTTTCCGGGAAGTGCGTGCCCACATGCCAGGGGCACGGCTACTGCTAGTTGGTTCGCAGCCGCCCTTCGCAGCAAAGGAAGCAGATGAACTAGCAGCGTCGCTGAGCAAGGAGCCGGGCGTTGACTTAAAATATCGCCGCGCCTGGTCGGAGAAGGACATACGGGCGGCACTGGCCGAGGCAGATGTGCTAGCCTATACAGATGGTGGTGACCGCGAACAATCTGCCGCGGCATCCGATGCAACGGGATTGTCGCGGCCTATTATTGTGGGAACAGGGCGTCGGTATGCGGATTTAGCCCCGTGGGGGTGGCAAGTACGCCCCGAGTCCAGCGAGATCGCCCGCGCTATCATACGAATACTCGCCGATCCGACGGAATATGCCCGCCTATCAGTGCGTGCCTGGCAGGCGGCTTCCTATCGGCGGCCCGACCTGATAGGTAGACGCCTAGTGGCCCTGGCACGGCAGGCCTGGCTAGACAGGAGCGGAGATTCCGTCAATGACAGCCGATGAACTACTAAAGCAGCTCTGGCGAGATTGGACACAGGGCATGCCACTGGTGGCAGCATGGCGATTACCCATTGCCACGGCTCCGGAGGATATGTTGCTGTTGTATGAAGCAGCGGCATCTGCCACCCTCCCAGAGGGGCATATCCTCGAAGTCGGCACCGGCTTGGCCGTCAGTACACTTGCCCTTGCGCGAGGCAATGCCGCACGCAGGCGCGGGGAGATGGTACTGACGTTGGACACCCTTGTTGAGGCCCGCAAAACTGCCCTAGCCGGAGCAGCCTGCGCACTTTTAGCTATTCACGCGACTGGACGATACGGCATTGTATACATGCAAGGTGATACGGCGCATCTGCGCTGGTTAATTGGAGAGCGTAACCGGCGCTTCCGGATAGCATTCATAGATGGCGACCATACATACGATGGCCTGGCTAATGACCTGGCTATTGTTGCCCCATTGATGACCAGTGGCGGCGTGATATTCGTGCATGACACTGGTGAGTGGGAAAGGTGGGCAGATAAGGAACCAGGATGCTGCCGCTTGTGGAGATCCCTGAGGGAGGCAGGAATGTATGCTGCCCCCGATGGTCGCATTTGGAAGCCCATTGACGTTTCAGCAGCAATGGGCCGGATGGACCTGATGTCGGAATAGAGGATTATCTGCCCCCCGCAATGGGTGTAATATCAACAGAGCATCATACCACTCCTTGGGAGGAATAGAAGATGCTTCACTTAATAATTGACGCCAACAACTGCCTCGGGCGCCACCTGATACCCAACTTATTGGGCTATGGCGAGCACATCATTATCTGGGACAGCCGCATAACACAGCAAGCACAGGAAAGCCTGCGCATTCTCCCTGGTATCAGGGGCATATATACTGCCCCCATAATTCCCTGCGCTGCAACTGGAGCTACATGGCGAGAGCATGGGGAGGATCTGCCACCATTCGCAGGGGTAGATGTGCTATGGTATCTTGCCGCCAGCACTAGCTCCATACCACAGCCAGAAGGCCCGTCTGAAGCCGCGGATCCCGCCATGCAGGGGACATCCCAGTTCGCCCTCACAGCATTGCAAACTGTGTGGCAGATTGTAGAAATCGCCCTCAACAACAATATCCCTAGGATAATCTTCTTCTCGTCAGATGCCGTCTATGGTTCTGCCACCTGCGCAACAGAAGAAGATCGGTTGCGGCCTATGTCGGTATATGGCGCAGTTGCAGCAGGCAGCGAAATGATACTCCACGCGGCAGCTAGCTACGGCCTCGATGTCACCATATTGCGGCTTGGCAATGTTATAGGCCTGCCACTGCGATACAAAGGAGAAACGGAACTCCTTGCCCCCGGCATCCTTGGGAGCATCATAGAACAGATACGCCAACATCCTGACCATATTACAATCCGCAACGATGGTACTCCTCTGAAAAACTACATACATGTGACTGAGGTAGTGGAGGCAGTAATGTATGCCCGCCACGGAGCAAGGTTCAACAATCCTGAGATCTACAACGTTGGCCGGCCCGATACTGTCAACATCCGGGAAGTGGTGGGGCTTTTCCAGGACATAACAGGCTTGACACCATACGTGCAGTACGGTAGCCAGCCGTACGATTGGCCGGGCGAACCTTACGAGATAGGATTGGATAACGCTAAGCTGCTCAGTCTTGGCTGGAAGCCACGCTTCAAGAGCAGTACCGGGGCAGTACGCTATGCGATCCAGGAGTGGTGGCGCATTGAAGGCCGTGATCTTATGCAGCGCGCAAGCAACACATAGGCTGCTAGCAGAGGTAGCAGGAGTGCCCCTCATAGATTGGCTGTTGGCCTCCTTGCCGCTGGATAGGAGCAAGCCATGGGGTTGCGAGGCTATTGTGCTTATAGCTGGAAGTGAGTGCACAGAGGTACAGAAATATATTGCCGCCCACCACGATAGAACGCCCTTTAAGGAAGTGCCCATCAAGGTGCAATACTCAGCAGGCACGAAAGCGGAACAGCTATTGTCGGTACGTGAGGAAGTACTGGGCACAACGGCACTAATCAATAGCGACGTACTGGCCGAGTTTTCGTGGCATGATTTGTGGCAATTCCATACCAGGAACAAGAATATAATTACCAGTGTCACTTGCCGCCACACAGACACAGGCATATACCTGCTAGAGCCGCACTTCCTGGAATATCTTGCCAGGGGCAACAACGATTTCGACCTCGCGGCTTCGCGACTTTGCATTGCATTCCACAAGTGTGACCAATACATTGACCTGAGTGACCCCGATGGACTTTCTATGCTTGGGCAATATATCGCAGAAGCTATCCATATAGGAGGTCAACAGGGCAGCGAGGAGCCATGTATACCAAGGTGAAGCTACGCTACAAGGGGCAGGTTAAAGAAGTCTTCTGCGAAGTACAGAAGACGTGGCGGGATACTGTTTTGGCCTTACCATCGGATTATGTTGCCGCCCGCACGGTAGCTATCAAGCGCGACGGCGGCCTAGGCGATATTGTTATGCTAACGGCGGCAATCCATCGCCTAGTGGAACTATATCCCCACTTGGCCGTGGATGTCTACACGAGCGAAGCGTTTATACCGCTCTTGAAGACAGACCCATACATCATGGACGTCCGGCCCATGAACGAACTGAACAAGTGGGCCTACGATATAGTCCTGAATTGCGTCGGCTTAGTAGAGCGTTCGCGGCACGATACTACTATAGACAGGGTCACGCTTTTCTCGATGAAGATCTGTGGAGAACCGCCTTCAGAGGGCCCGCTTGTGTTCTTGCCGCCGTACGAAACCGTTGCGGAGGCAGTTCAGCCATTGTTAGAGATGCAAGAATATCGCGTAGGGATTGCCCCCTGGGCGGCACGCGTGCACAATGACTGGCCCCATACACAGGCACTAGTAGATACTCTGCGCGCCAATGGGATAACTCCATACCTGATACACAACAATGCACAAAGGATGGCCACAATCGAAGGCGCCATACCGGTGACGCTAGATCTCATCTCTCTTGCCCATTTTCTTGGGCATCTTAACGTATTGGTGGCAGTAGACTCCGGCGTCCTGCATCTCGCAGCGGCCAATGGCTACAAGCAGCCCTACATCATAGGCCTCTTCGGCATGGTACACCCACGTCTCCGTATCCGCTGGTACCACAACATAGTAGGCTTGGCAGATGAAAGTCTACAATGCTTCCCATGTAACATGGCACCACAATGTAGTCTGCCGTCGCCATGTATGGTGAATTTGCGGCCCCAGCAGATCGCTCCAATGATCCTACAAAGGCGTGCAAGATATTAAGGGGAGCTTCTATGGCCGGCTGACCACGACCGAGCTGTACCTGAACCTGTCGCCCGAAGACGCCATCCGCGAGTTCATGGAGATTGGCCTTTGATAAGGCGTTCATATTCTGGATATTTTTCGGGCCAGGCAGGCAAAACTGCCTCCTCAAAGTAGGAGCACCGCTTTCCGGTAAAAATGTAGCAAGGATGCCCCCAAACGCAGCTCCTGCCAACCCAATTGGCACACTCCTCGCGCACTAGCTGCCCTATTTTCATAGTTCTTGGGAAGGATTTCCTTATTTTAGCCATTCTTGCCACCCTCCCCAGGGGCGTCCTATTACCTTGCGGCCAGCCGCATGGGCAATCAATGCCCATAGCGTTGGCCCCCAAGTACTTTGTAGCTCAATGTACATCTTCCCGCTACAGATATGGCTGATGATATCTTCGAAAGCCACAGGCCGGACTATACTCGCTTGGGGGCAAATCCGTACCATCTTGATATGGGGCGTTTCTCCAAGCTGGTCAGTAAGTTCAACTAGGAGGACATTATTGCCCCCATAAGTGGAAGGTTGCCTACAGATTTCCTGTTCAAGCCGGAAGTCAACAGGGCGATTGGGTTCCACTACCATGACAAGGTCGTATTCCGGTGTCGGGGCCGATATGTTGTCCAGTTTAGGGAAGCCCACGCGCACACTTTCCCAAAGGGAGCCTAGGCCGCCTCCCGTCTTGCCTAGCAGCCAGCCCATCTCGGAATATGTACAAAAGCGTAGGATAGCACCGCTCTCCACAGCCCGTAAGAGACTCTCCCAGTCGGGGACAAGGTCCTGATGAGGCCGCCCAATGAAGGGCACCTCCCAGGCATAGATAGCGGGCCATATGATATCGTATTCCTCTGGGCATTCAGGAGGTTGCCAAGCACCTTCTATGCCTAGATATGTTGCAACCAACATCCCGAATGGTGTGCTCACAGTCCGCTCCTATAGGTGACGGCTCATGAGTGCCACCAAGCCCCAGCCAGTACAGAAGGCCGTCAGCAACTCAACTATCTCAAATGAGGCCTTCCAGTATGCGGCGCGCCAAGCATCAGCGGCCATTGTCTTGTCTTTTGCCACATCAGGCCGGTAACTGACTAGCGTAGCCCAGAATACTCCTTCCACCCAGAGGGCAGCTCCCGCCATCAGCACAATGTCAGGCCAATATAGACCTAGATGCCACACGCCAATGACAAGCCCGTATAATGCCAATACCATGACAGCACCGGGCGTGCACAGCCAGACTATCCCTACCACCAACAGCATGACGCGCGCCAGCACCGTAGCAAGCAGGGTGAAAACAAGGGTTATGGCTTGCCCACAGCAGCGTATCATTTGCTATCACTCTCCGTTGGTTCTTGTTGCCAGTCAACGGTGGCCAATGACTTTTGCCACCGCCGGGCCGCGTCTACATAACCCGCCAGGAGACCTACTGCTATCAGGACCCTCGGATCTTCAAGGCCCTTCAACGCCCGTGCAAGCAGGTAGCTCTGTTCCTGGAAGTACCTTGTGGCGGCAGGATCTTCCAGCAACAAGATCATCTGGGCTATGAGTTCTTGTGTATCCATGAGGTCCTCTGTGGTCGGCGGGGCCGCTCGAATTCCACTTCGGGGAGGCCTAAGGCGCGGCGGCGCCGGTTAACCGTATGTTCATATTTTTTGTCTAGGGATGCCCACCAAAGATCAAAGCCCAGCTCGTATCCCTCAGGCCATGAAAGATAAAGCTGGTTGGCCGCATTAGCCCAGGCCCTGACCATCTGGGCAGCAGCAAAGGCCATAACAATAGCATATGCCCGTCCAGCTTTCTGGAACAGATCATCTGCCTCAGCGGGCCATAGACAGCGCACAACATCTTCCACCCGTGCTTGGGTGCGGTCCCGATACAGGGCATAGTAGTCACCGGCCGTTTCGGCAGGTGGTGATACTTGCCACAACCAGCTCCGCAGACGCTCCCGTATAATATGCACGTAAGGTATCGCCAGGGTGTCATATGCTACTGCGATCTGCCCGACGACCGCATTACGGACAAAGTACCAGCGGTCACATCCTGGTAATAAGGTGACAATTGCCCCCAGCCCGGTTTGGTATTTGTCTATAATGGACGTAAAGAATTCCAAGAGGGCAGTAACTACCTTATCTGCCCGGCGATACTCTATCTGCACGTTACATACCTCCACGCCACCAGGCGTCAGGGCTACTGCCACCGCATAGTCATGGGCTGGCCAGCAGCCCAAGAAGCTCTGGGGCACTTCCTTAGGCAACTGAATTGTCACGAAATTAGGTGCATTCATTGATAATTCTCTCCGTGATTGCTTCCCAGTTGCCGTAAGGCCAGCCCACATAGAGAGATGCCCGCACACCTGCCTGCAACCCCGCCAGTATATCAGAAGGAGTATCGCCTAGCATATAGGAATGGCGGATGTCGACTTCATTTGCCTGGGAGAGGATAAGCCCTGGGGCGGGCTTCCTACATGGGCAGCCTGCTGCCGCCCCGTGGGGGCAGACTAAGAACTTCATGCGCACCTGGCCACGCTGAGTGATGAGCTGCTGGATATAGCTAAAATCTGCCCCCATGGGCAAGTAGGCGAACTCCATATCGCAATTCCCTAGGATGGATTCTGCCACCGCCAGATTGACATCCAAAACACCTGCAAGCGCAGAAGCATCCCGCGCTACTATTGGCTGGTTGGTGACGCAGATGAGCCGCAAGCCAGCCTGGTCAAGCTGCCGGAGAGCATTGACAGCATTGAGCCAGATACGTATCTGGGAAGGGTCAAGGTAGTACTGCCCCCGCGGTAGCGGCTCCAGCACTGGCCCATCTCGGTCGAAAAATACTGCCCTACTCAAGAGCATGGACAGACACCTCTACACCTGCCGGTGCCTCGTAGACCTTTGATACATGTAGCACCGCTATCTGAGAATCATCACGATAGGCGATACCCGTCAGGGCATCTTCAACGGGCTTGGCAAGGTTACCTGCATCCGGGCGCCGGATATGCCACTTGCCGGGGCGCATCTTCTTAGGCCGGGGCATATGGAACCGGAGTTCGAGATGTACTGCCCCCGTCGGGAAGGCAGGGTGCGGCTTAGGTACCATTGCCTCGGCCACCATCCGTATGACTGTCTGCCAAGCACAAACATCCTCCGCACGCACGTGGAACACCCTACCATGCGCGATGACGCGCTTCCGGCGCTCAGGCTTCGGCTGGCCCGGCACAAAAAAACTCATCTGCGCAGTCCGGACACACATCCTTGACTATATCCCCATCACGCTCATATGTCCAGCCCATCGCCTCCATTTGCCACTCCGCATCATTGAACGAGTGGCAATCCTCTATATACTCCTCGCGTCCACAATAGTCGCACTTGGCAAGGTACAATCCATGCTCAAGTTGCTCAATCACGGCCATCTACTCTCCTCTCAAAACATAGTGCCTAATCTCACATTCCGGGCATACAAGAATGCTCAAATCGTCGTCCTGTTCGTAGGTCCAGCCCATCTTGCTGGCCTCCCAGAAGGCATCATACCAGGAACCACAGCCGTCTATGTACCTGCGCCGGCCGCAGATGTCACAAGTGACGCAATATACTCCCCGGTCAATCTCCTCCAGCACCGGACTGTTCCTCCTCGCTGGGCTTGGCACCCTTTTTGTGTTGCCACTTAGTCCATGCCTCAGCGATCTTGGCAAGCAGGTCATCTTCGCTAAGCTTAGACCATTCCTCAAAGTGGCGCGGATTCTGCAAGTACTTGGTCGTAGCAGCAGCGAACTCGGCATTCCCTACAGTCATTGCGATTTGGTTGACACGGGCAATGAACTCATTAGCAACGAGAGTTTTCTCTGCTTTTGCCGCCCCTGGGGTCTTGCCGGGGCTGGTTTCCGCTTGCGCTTCGCGCCGCCGCGCCTCCATTATCTCTTCATATGTGGTTCCCGCCAGGACCTCTACGCCCAAGGCACGCAGGGCACGCCCTAATGCTGACGTGGCGGCATTCTCGATACAATGATGTACATCGGCGCCATATTCGCGCCGGAGCTGCCCAGGGTGCTCAGCTTCTGCGATGTCGCGCGGAGTGAGCACCACGCCGGTGGCAATACCCTCTGCCTCACCTACAAGGTCACTGCTAACGGTGACCTTGACGGTGATAAAGCGCTTGTCAAGGATTTCATTGCCCGTGGGTATGATCTCCGTCCGGACGGAATAGCGGACCGGGCGCTTGAGGGCTTCGGCGGCACGGCCGTGGGCATCAGCAAACATCCGCAGAAGGCCGCTGACCTTCATATACGGGACAGACGCTCCCCGGTCACTAATTGAGACGGCGAACTCACTGTAGTCCTTGACACGGACGCGCACGGGGCCAATGTAGATTTCCCGGTCTGCCCCCGCCTGGGGGGTAAAATCGTCAATATTTTCCGTCCACAGCTTATTCTGCTCCAAAGAAGTCATCTATATCACTCTCCTCTTCATGCGCCATACTGAATGGCCGTGCCGTCGTCACGGAAATGATCGTCCTCCACTGGTCGTTCACCTTCTCGGTATCGAGACGCCCCTCAATATACATAAGGGTGCCTTCTTTGACCTTGGCAATTGCCTCTGCAGCATTGCCCCAAGCCCGCGCCCAATGGAAGGACCTTTGTGGCTGTCCTTGGCGCGACCGATCTTCCTCGATGACGAGGACGCACCTCACTACGGGCCTACCGGAGGTAGTATACTCCAGCCGTATACCGCCCTCCTTCGCTCTACTTTTTACCCTTGCCACTGCCATGACCTTGTTTATCATGCTGCTTCCCCCTGCTAAGTTCCTGGCGGACAATCCGCCGTATCCAGGCCTCCAGGAGGCCCTGAGCCGCCCAGACATACGGCGGCACATACACATCTGCAAGGTTCACTGCTTGCGCTATTGCCCTTTCGCGTTCTACTGCTTCTTCGGGTGCATCTGCGCTAACATAATAATACCCATCTGGGTCGCGCCATAAACCATAACCCTCCTTGCGCAAAACCCGTGCAGCATTGATCAGCCACTCCGCATCATATACCTGCCCGCTACGCACAGACGTGCGCTGCATATAGCTAAGCAGGTCGCGTTCCGATATACGCCCCGTGGCCCTGACGATCATCATCAAGGCGGCATAATCCTCGCGGGGGCCATGATACTCAGTGAGGAACGGCCCAACCACAAGATTGGTCCCTACGGTATCAAGGACTTTCAGGGCTTCGGGCAGCTTGTAGAAGGTATACTCTTCGGTCACACGGGCAGTAATGGGCACCTGGAGGAGGACATCTTCGAGGGGCACAAATGTACTGGGGACATCATACCGGATGCCCCGCCATCCTTTGGGCACCCGCAACTTGGGCACAAACAGGAAGACATCCGTGACGGTTGCCCCGTTCTCGGCCTGCTCTTCAAGGATAACCGTGTAGAGTTGCCCCGCCTGGGGCTCAGTCTCGGCTTCTACAAAACCCCAAGTGCGCACAACTCCTACTCTGCTATCCTGGTATGATGAGTCTGCCGCGCCCGTCGTGGCCGGCATGGATCTTATCCTCCCAAAATTCTAGGATGTCAACGAGCTTCCCGCACTCGTCACCTGTTAGGTCACGCACCCGCGGCTTACCGAAGTGATAGTAGATTAGGTCGTGCAGATACTGGTCGACAACCTTGCCGGCAATCTCACGCCCTAATCCGTATATGAGCCGATGCTGCTCATCCGTCATTGTCTTCCACCACCCTGGGTTCTGTCCAGTCCCCACAGATTGTATCATACTCGCAGACAATTTTGGCCTCTGGCCCACAGGGGCATTCCATGACAGCAGGCAGAAGATGCTGCTGAGCGAGTTCCACTACCAAAGAGATCCGTCCGCGGACTGCCTCCCATACCGTATCATTCCAGTAGACTACGTACTCGCCCACAAACTCTTCTTCTCCACGCCGTACCACATGAATATAGCCCTCGTTCACGGGATAACCCGCAGAACGCGCCAGGTGGATATAACAATGTACCTGCTCGCTCCATTTGGTCTCATAGTATCCCAGGTCTTTCACCCACGGGCTGATGGACTTGCACTCGCAAAGGTACCATGTATTCTCTATGCGCACGAGTGCATCCGCAGTACCCTGCAGGTGCAGCTCTTCGTCTACCATCGGCACCTCAGTATGCAGTTCGTCTATCCGGCCTTGCTCTAACGCATTGGCTAAGAGAATATGGTAGCGGCTATGCATTTCAGTACCTGCCTCGGCGAAGCGAACCTCCGTAAAGTTCATGGGCCGCGCAGGGATACCTAGGAAGGCCATCACCTGCCGCCGGAGGCAAGACGTCACCATCGAGGGTGAAATGTACCCCGGCTTCCTGCGGGGCAGATATTGCGTTGCCAGGAGCTTATTCAGCACGAGGGCCCTTTCGGGTTCGGCGAAGGGTGTACCGTCACTCACTTGTATTTTGCGCATTTTGTGCCTCCAGTTTATGCATCCTATGCAAGATACCTGCATACTGCCGGATGTTGGCTATCAGGGCCGCATCCCTTAGCGCTGGATCAATAGCCACAAGGTACCGTGGATACGCCTCAAGGGCCTCTTCGTACGAGCAGCCATGCTCTTGGGCAATTATACGGGCGGCCTTCTTGACATGCCAGATGTACTTCTTGGGGGCAATGAAGCCCGACTCTGAGGCCAGCAGCATCTCCTTAAACTCATCTAGCAGCTCCTTCTTCTCGTCACTGATCGGCACTGCCACCAACCTCCCGTGCCCAGTCTTCGGGACTCATACAGACAAGTTCGAGAGTGCCCCCGGGGCCTAGAAAACGCAGAAGCAATAAGGGACGCTTGCCCTCTTGTAGCGCCTCGGCGGCAATCTTCTCCCACCAAGCACGCTTCACGGCGATCTGCTTGCCCCCCGTTGCCTTTTCTTCAATGAGCCAGTGCTTATCGTAATGGTCTCCCTTCCAGAAACCAGCACCGCTGGCATATTGTTCATACACCTTCAGGGGCCCGATTATGCGTGTTCTTCTGCCCACGGTGGCAACTCCCCCGTCTCCAGAAGCCGCCGGATGTCCTGGTAGTACTTATGTATGAGCACCAGTACACTGGACTCCCCTTGGCATTTCTTGCCCAACAGGTTGTACCAACTGCCCGACTTGGTCAGCAAGCGCCTCTTCTCAAACAGCCGCATGAGCATAACCGCATCCGTGATGAACGGGGCGCGCATCACGCTCTCCTTATCTTCCGGGTCAGGCACATCGGCGAAGTATATGGCATACATGCCCTTTCGCCCCATGGCGGGCATGTACTTGCACCTATCACACCGCCACTCCACGACAACCCCCCTAACTACCTCTGCGTCATCCTCTTTCGCCTTGATAGCGTATCCGCCTTGGGCGAGGCGTACCTGCAGTATGAGGGATGAATTGAACCTTTGCGCGTGCCCCCCAGGGAGTACATATGCTCCCGTCTGCGGGTCGCGGTAGGTCTGTTGGATAATCACCAGGGCTATCTTGGCCTTGGCGATGATATGTGTGACACGCCGGATCAAGGCATTGAGCGCTTTCGGGACATGGGCATAGCTTGTAGATTCCAGCATGGATCTGCCCGCGTCGTGGTGGCTAACGAGCGCCGTCGGGCCATCAATAACTATAAGGCTGACGGGTGGATTAACGGTAGCCGCCTCATAGACCACGTCCGCCGCAGCCTCGATCGTCTCCACGCTCTCCACGATACCAATCCTGTCAGGATTGACGCCCCAGGCCTGCACCCAAGGAGCCTGAAGACGCTTCTCGCAATCTATCCAGATGGCCTCTGCCTCTGGATTGGCCGCAAGAGCGTTAAGGACGAGGCTTGTCTTCCCGGTATCGGGGGGCCCGTAGATGACGGTTATACGCCCGCGGGGAATGCCCCCGAAGCTCTCGTCAAGGGTAACCAGTCCCCAGGAGAGGAACTCCAGCGGGGGCAGATCCGCCATCCGCTTGACAACTCCACGCTTTATCAGATCATCCAGCGGCAGTGTTGTCACCTTCTCTGACTGAGGACTGCCCAATCTGCCACCGTTCCCCGGTCTTCGGATCCTCCACGCTGAACGTCACCGTAAATCCCAAGGCCCCGGCGATAACGCACAGTTCTTGCAGCCGGATGAGGGTAGGCTTGCGTACCAGCTTGCTTAGGCGCGACCGGGTGAGCCCGGTCCGGCGGCAAAGTTCGTCGTGGCCCATCTGCTGCACGCGCTCATGGCGTAGCAGGCCCTCGGCTAGCTGAGCCGTCTTTGTTCGATACTGCATAATCGTTCCTCCGGCCTTCTGCCAGGCCCCGCGCCTGACGCTCGAGGCGCTGGTCCTCAATGATGTACTGCGCTTCCAGTTCTACGCCAACGGGCAACGGCCCGGGTTCCACCCAATAGACAGCAGGCGTATAGAGCATAGACTGGGCGGGGGCGAGGGGCCACTCTTCCCCGTAGCGGTTCTTGGTGATCTTTGCTACGATCTCCAGTGGCTGCCCGGGCTTAGGATACCGCCTCCGGAGGGTGACCTCGTAATCCGTTTGCGCCTCGCCCCCGAACATCGCCCCTGCCTCGCCGATATCGGCTATGCGGCTAGAAGCGCGATGGCGGGCCACCTGGCGCAGGACTACCACAAAGGTGTTGAGGACGCCCGCCATCGTCTGGGCATCCTTAATGACCTCCATCATATGCATGAAGCTTTCCTTCTGCTGAGACCTTGCCAGTTCGAGGTAGTCCACGAAGACGAAGTCTACTTTCCGGCCGATATGATCAACCTCTATTTGCCGGACTGCCGCCTCAACCTCCTGAACCGTTGTTGGGCCGTGCAGGAAATAGACATTCGTGCGCATCATATCGGCCACCAAGTCATGCGTTACCGTCCAGGCTTCCTCATTCTCTCTCAGTTTAGATAGTACCCGCGCCGGCGTCGTACAAACATCTTTTTCTACGTACCCTGCACGGGCGGCAATATTGATTGCAGCCCGCAGGATGATATCGGCCGGCGAAGGCTCGAAGCCGACGACGACTATGCCCGGCGGAGATGCAGTCCCCAGTAGGTTGAGCACCAACTGCACCATGAGCGCCGTTTTGCCGATGCCTGCCCGGCCGACAATATGCATGATCTTCCCAGGGATCAAGTCGATATGTTCATCAAGTACAGGGAAGCCGAGGGAGTAAGGGGCGCGGGTGGCAAAGCTATCAACAATTGCTTCCAGGCTCTGCCAAGCGTCATCAACGCTATATACCGGGAGGCTGCTTCTGCCACGGGCAGTGAGAAATTGCCGGGCTACAACTGGCTCGATCTTCCACGCCTCGGCTACGATTTGTTCTATCTGGCCCCGTAGCGCGGGACTCGCAGAGGCATAGACATGCCGAAGGGAGCGTTCGGCTTCCTCTCTAGGGCGCTCTAGTAAGGACCTGGTCTGCCACAGTTCGAGTGGCATGACGGAGGATATTTGCTCTTTAAGCGTCCCTGCCACCAACGACTCGTTCGCGTCCTTCTCCCGCAAGACGAGCACAGACACCGGCCCGGAGTACTCCTTGCGGAGCACAGCTGCATTACGATGGGCCTTTTCAATGCCTTCACCGGTTGTATCGGGGCAGAGGATGATATGCGGGTCTTTGAAGATGTGAAGGATTGCCGCAACCTGGGAGACACCCAGGAAGCCCATGTGGGCAACCGCCGCTACCCCGCACTGCCAGAGTGAGATCGCATCATAGGGCCCCTCGACCAGGTACAGCTTGCCATCATAACGAAGCCGGGCTTGCGCCAGGCCCCAGACGGCTTCGCTACGCTTGAAATACTCCGTTGCTTTAGTTTCATACTTAGGACCGTCTTCGGGCGACTTGCCACGGGACAGGCGGTAAGCCGCAGCCCGACGAAGGTCATCATTCCAGTTGTGGAACTGCCACCCAATGTGGTGACCGTACCTGTCCGTCACGGGCAGGACAATCTGCCCGGTGCGGAAGACACCTACATGATAGGCCTTCAGCGCATCGTCAGAAATCCCACGCGAACGCAGGTACTCGAGAACCGCGTTGTTCTCCCAAAGGGCGGCATGCCATTGGTGTGCCGCCGCCTCCAGCTGCTGGTACCGATTGAACCGCCGCTGGGCCTCTTCTGCATTCAGCTCAACTCCCACGGTGGGGGCAAGCTGGACCAAGGCCTCATAAGGCGAGATGCCCCGGACATGGGCTACCCAGTCGAAGACGTCACCTGACTTGCCGCAGCCGAAACAATAGAAATGGTCCTGATAGATATGGCAGGATGGTGTCTTTTCCGTATGGAATGGGCAGAGGACCTTATCACGCTTTAGCTCATGAGACTGGGCAACAACCTGCCGCAAGTCGAGACGTAAACGTACCTCATCCCAAGGAAGCATGTAGTGCCTCCTGCTTCAATTCACTAGATACGGAGGCCGGGGGCCTCCAGGTGAGCGAGCAGCCTCAGCCGATAAGCCCGTCGGCCTTCAGGCGGGCAAGGATAGCCTCTACTTGTGCTTCATCTACTGTGCAACCCAGGAGCTCTTCTGCTTTGGCGACTGCCAGCCGCAGCTTCTGCTTCCCCTGCACTTCCGCCTGGGCTTCGGCCCAAAAGATAGCCGCCTCAATCGCCTGCCGCACCGCGTCATTCTGGACGTTCGCTGCAGCAGCCTTGGCCTTAGCGAACACCCACTGGACAGCGGCAACGATCAGCACGAGCACCCCTAGCAGGGCCCCTGCCTCAAGCAAGTGTAATGCCTCCTGCAACGCGGCTTGCATCATCAATCACCTCGATGATCTATTATACCCCGGAGCGCGGGGAACACAACACGTATTTACAGCCGCTCCTCCGGATCTAGGGCGCCCTGGCCACAGAGGGCGGCCCGTTCGCCTTCGGCACGCCCCAGTAGGTACATCATGGCGGCATAATACTGGGATATACAGACTGCTACCTCGGCCATCTCTAGCTCTTCCTCTGTCACCTCGGTGTCATTCCGGTGCGAGGCCCACAAGAGGAAGGGCCACATGATTACATTCAGTTCGGGGCAATTCTCCAGGACAGGATTAATGGCCTTTTGCAGCTTCTCCAGGGGCAGTCCACCCCATGAGTCACGGATAGCTTCCATGACAGCTTCGGGGCTATAGCCCTCCAGCGCCAGGCGTGCATCGAACTCCTCTATGCTGCGGCGGGTTGCTTTCGCCCAACGCTCAGCGTAGGCCAGCGCACGCCGTGGCGGGCAAAACTGTACCCTCCTGAGCCACCGCTCCTCAACCCAAGTAGCCAAGGAAGCCCCTACCACAACTATACCCATGCCTATCAACATACCCCAAAGAAGCATCATTGCCCAGTCTCCTCGTCGTGGAAGTCCACGCCATCTACACTCGGGCGCAATAGCTCCCCTGCAAAGAACGCAGAGGTACGCAGCCCATCCCTACATACAGGCGCGACTGGCGTGTAATAAAGCCTAGGATGGGTTCGCATGGCATACCGGCAATGGCAAAGCTTTACTAGCACGACACCGGTCTTGCCGGTCAGGTAGACGTCTGAGTGCACCGGGTCCCAGCCATCGGACAGCCGGCCAGAGACAACCAGTACGGGATGCGACTCGCCACCTGCCTCCACATACCGAAGCATTATTATATCAGGCCGAGCATACTTATCAACCGCACCATAGACGAGGACAAATAAGAGCCAAGGTGCTGCCAGGAGCGCAACTATGCCTACTCTACGTGCCCGCTCACTCATCTGCCCTCGCCCCTACACGGACGTATTAGAGCGCTCACGCGCGCGCTCTTCTGCTTGGAGGCTATTCCAGAGTGCTATGCGCAAGTCAGCTACCTGACGCTTCCGTTCTACATTCTCGCGCTCTAGCTCCCCGACACGCGCCGCTAGACGTGAGACCTGGGCAATATATTGTGCCTCCTGGGAGCGCCAGGCGAACACTAAAAGCAGCATCCCCCAGATAATGCCACCGATGAACGCAAGAACGTATCCATAGATCACTTGCCAATCACCTCTACTTGGCAGGGCTCCACCAATGAAAGACGTCCACTACTAGGCAGTATAGCAGCAGGAACCAAATGGCTAACACCACCGTGGAGATAATGCCCACAGTGAGCACCCACAAAACTGCGCCAACGATAGCAGCCAGGGCCCCGAGGACTGTCTCGAGGAAGATGACGATCTTGCCCAACCAGGGCCATATACCTTTCATTGTAGGTCCCAGAGATCCGAGGTGCTCTCTCTAGTCCATTGTACCCACTGGTCTTCGTCTTTACACAGGTCGCGGCAAAAATATTTCGTCAACTGGCAGCCGAAGAGAGGCCCGTAATCTGCTACACGGACGCAGTTTTCGGGCCGTATATGTTGCTTCCAGAGAAGGTAGCGGGGAGCAAGAGTGCCCCGACGCGCATGACAGACAGCTATCAGGTCGGGCATCCCTAGGCCACTATAAGTGCCCGCCTGGACAACCTGTACAGGAATGATAGCCCCACAAGCCTGGGGGGCAGTCGTTATCCATGCCCAGGGGTCATCGCGACTACTAATGTAATCAACTGCCCGCCGGGCAATTTCATCCAGGGGGGCATTGCGCCAGTCGGTGACACGTAGACGCAGAAAGAAGCCCGCTATCCACTCGTCGGGTACGTCTCCCCACCAGGGACCTTCTAGGAGACGTACAGCAGCAAACATCCGCCGCATCATCTCCGGCCATAAGGCATGCCTATGCGATAGGCAGTCGAGACCATACCGGCGCTGCATCTCCTTGACAACATCCTGCCACGTCCGGGGGGCAGTAATCGTATCCCCTGCATCCTGCCCCGCCTCCGCCACCACCTCAAAGGCATCTGCATATCCAAGAAATGCAGAACCTTCCCCCCGCCGGTACTCGGTATAACGCTCATCTACATCTACTATACACAATGCCCGCTGGATGACATTACGCACCTCGTCGGGGCCGAGCCCTAGCTTGTTGTGCCAGAACACTAGGCGAACGTCCCGCTCGGTAGGCGGAACGAAGGTGTTATAGTACCTGCCCACCGTCTCCTGCCAAGCCGCAAGAAGCGGGTTAATCCTCAGCTTGACGGCGGCACTACGCTTCTTCTTCGGCGCTTCCTCTACTTCGTGCCACCCGGGGATGTCTTCCATAAGTATCCCTCGCTGAAAATCGCCGCGTCACCTACAGAGTCTACCCATTCGCGGAGCTCCCAAAACGTGTCATCGTAATCATCACAATCCGCCAGTTCGCACAAATGTTCGACCGCGGCGGATATCGTCCACGGGCCGAGATCCTTCGTCGCGGCCTTCTCGGCCCAATAGTGTATCAGCGTGCGGACCGAAGCACTATGACCTGCATAATACGGTACCCGGTCTTGCCAATCCTCTTCGGGGGCCCACTTCGCGCTGCGTCGAACTAATGTTCGACGCGCGGCGAGTATATACTTGACCATGCGATATACGTGCCGGCACTTCCCACCGAAGGCGCGGCAATGACACGCACCGGCGGCACCAAGACGTAGGTAGCAATGACGAGGTAGGTAGCGTACCCTCTGGTACATCAGTAGGTCCGCAAAGGGGCAGCCCCAATCCGGTAAGCTGCCATCATCATCCAGTACCCACTTAGCCATGAACCGGGCCTCTGCCAACGGTAGGGGTTGACGCCCAACGGAACGGTGAGGCCCGGCCGTTGCGCCCCCCGGTGCCCCTCCCAACCCCCGGCGGCATGTACTTACCAACCCCTCTAAACATACGGGGACGTCAGTCCCCGATAGTGCACGATCACTTGTGTGCTCTAGGACTGTTTTTTCTGTTCTATTATTACCCACGTCCCGGTGGGCTCCCACGCGACTATAATTAACCCCTAAACTACTCTTTAAATACGTATTGGTCAATACAGTATAGTAGGTCTTTTTTGGTTGCTGTCGTGATTGGGAGACCAAAGAAAAGAGCGGGTTCCATTGCCACCGGGCGTATTCCTCCTCACGTTCTGCCAGGGCCAGCCGCAAGGGCATGTCCGTTGCGATATGGAAGAGCATGTTCTGTACGCGGCACATGTAGGGGGAGGAGATGTCGACTGCCGCCCGTGGCAAGCCTATCCCGTAGGCGGTCCGTTCCTTCGGGAGGGGTATCGGCTGGTATTGCCTCTTAGGCCTGTGCGGGAAGGCATCGTAGCGGAGTTTGCGGCAGCGGGCGGCAAGAACCTGAGCAGGCCGGTGGCCGCTCAGCGCGGGGCACTCGCCGGAAGATGGGGCGGGGGAGGTTCCCGCCACGGAGGACCCACGGGAGGGGGATGGGTCCTGAACGACGCGTTGCCGGCGCCGCCGCCGCAACTCCAAAGATTCCTTCTTCATCTTACGAGCCTGCTCTTTGACCTCCTGGGGGAGGTTCTCTAGCCGGCTCCTGCGCCTTTCATACCAACCCCGGTCGTAAAGGGGCTTTGGGCCCTTGTTGATCCAGTAGGCGTACCGCTTGCGCCCCGTGATGGGGTTGGTGACGCGTTCCCTATGCAGATAGCCCCGGTTGGTGAGCTTGAGCAGTATAAGCCGGGCCGCCTTGACTGGTATGTTAAGGTAGTCTGCCACCCGGGCGGCAGTACAGTAATTCTTCTTGCTAAGGAAGCGAACCGATATGTAGACTGCCGCCGTGCAGCCGCGTAGCCCCGGTGGCCGGGTGGGCTTCTTCCGGCGCCTGTAGAAACGTGCACGCCAGTTGAGACACACAGGCTCTTGTAAAGGAGCGTCGCATTCTACCTGTTCCGGCGGCAAGACCTCATACTGTGTCTTCTGGGCATGTATGCGCTTAGTGCCGCTGATGACACCTTGCTTCTTTAGACGCTTGAAGGCGTATTCTGCCTCCGACTTCGAGACACCTAGGTACCGCGCACAGTCCCGTATGGAGGGCTGGTCGTGCAGCAACGTGAATAGAAGCTGATAAACTTGCGCATCAATACCCTGTAGGTAGATTTTATCGCTCACATCCTACCGCCCCTCAAGGAAGGCTTGTTGTTCCTCCGGCGGCAATGCCAAGAACCGCCGGATTATCTCGCGTAGCAAGTCCGTTGTATGGACTGGCCCCGCGTCTATGAATTCTATCATAGTGCCGAGTTCTATGCAAGTACTTTTTTCTGGAATATTTTTGCCCTTCCAGTCGGCGCCCTTGACGAACACATCCGGCCGGAGGCGTCGTATAAGCTCAGTGGGCGTAGGCTCTTCGAAGATGATTACATCTGCCACGGCACGGTGGGCACTGAGGGCTGCTGCCCGCGCCTCTGCAGGGAGGCAAGCATACCACTTCAACCGGCGGGTGACTTCATCGCCATTGATGCCTACCAGGAGGTCATGCTCGGGATAAAGGGCACTAATCGTGCTTAGTAGCGCAAAGTGATGTGCGGTGGGCAATGCGAACACCCCGGTTGTAAGAACCCTTTTACGGCCTGTCATCATAGATGCTCCATGAGTGCAGTTGGGGAGAGCCCCCGGCTGCTGGGCAGTAGATGGGGCGCGCATTATGTTGTCTGCGGGGGACTCTCCCCGTGTCATTCCAGGTGTCCGCGTTGACTAAAAGCGTTTGGACGCGAAATGCGCCCGAAGAACGGCGTTACCACGCCGGTTCTTCCTAGTCCCAACCCCTGCAGCCACAATAGAAGCCATCGTATTCGGCGGGGCCGCGGGGCACAAAATGGTCGCAGTACTTGTTGGGATGGGCCTCGATGTACATGCCACATTTGCACTTCTTTGTTGCGTATGGGCTGCCCGGCCCGCGCCACTCGAAGAATGGCAGGTCGAAGCTACTTGGGCGCAGCTTGCCGCAGTACTTGCATTGGGCCTGCCGGCCACTAAGATCCGGAAGCTCTGCTACCTCCATTGCGCCCGAGTCAAGCCCTAGGCAGATTGGGCATGCCGGCCGGCCTGTCTTCGTGTCGGTGGCTATCCCAAGGTGGCCACATTTCATCATCGGTGCTATCATTGTACCGTCTCCTCTGCCCTAGGGGGAGAGGGGAATGGGCCACTCTCCTCTCCCCCATTAGGCTTCCTATCACTTCTAGGGTTATTATACCCAACTTAGCGCCGAACATGCACACTATGTTTGTCTACGCCTAGCCAAATGCTGATAGCCCCCAGGTCTGCAGGGGGCAAGCCCATCTCCGCTGGATAGCCCCTGTGCTTGAGAAAGGATGGTAACAATACCCTGTGTTGGCCATAGGCTACTACGAGGCCCTGTTCGTTGGGGCCGAAGCGGATGTCGCGCCAAGCCATCTCTTGATGCAAGTGCCCCACCGTCACGATATCTGCGTTTGTGGTTGCAGCTATCCGGTCGGCACGGGAGACTTTTGCGCCCCGCGTCTGGGAAGCTCCCGCCCCATGATGGTGGTAATGGGTGTACATCTGCTTGACCTTGCCATTGATGATTAGCTTATATGTGAGATGGCCCTCGTAGCCCCAGAAAGGCAGGCCGAGCCGGTTGGCAAGCTCCTCCGAAGGATCCAGGTTTGCTTGTAAGAGGCGTGTGATGCGGCGGTCGTGGTTTCCTGTGAAGATGGCGATACCCTGGCTGGTGATAGGCCGTAGCCGCATGGTTAGTAGGTCTAGGGCTTCATTGAGTTCGCAGAACTGTTCGCGTAGGAGGCCTGGGCTTCCTGTTGTGGCCAGGTCGAAGTTGTCCCCGCCCAGGAACCATCGTGCTGTTGGGGTAGCGGCTATCCATTCCACCAGTTCGACGAACCGCTTGTAGTCGCAGTGCTTGCTGCCCAGATGTAGGTCTGAGATGGGAACGAGGCAGACTTCCTTTGTCCCACGGGGCACTTTCCATTCATATTCCAGGACTCTTTCTTGGGCTTCTGATTGTTCGAGGTACTCCGCATCGAGGTCTTCCACCGTGCGTGCATCCGAGAAACGCTCGTTGCGCTGGAACATTATGGACTTCCGCCCTGTATGCTTCCCATGGCAGCCTAGCCCCAGCTTCCGGAAACAGTGCTGCATTGTGGAGGGCGAGAGGCCCACCCATTCGGCGGCAAGTTTAGCATTCCCATGGAAGCGCTGATGGAGAAGCAAGCCGCCTATCTCGTAGCCTCCTAGCATCTGCCATACTTGCCCCCCAACCCCGCGTAGTGCATCCCAATCTATCTTGTCGGCTTTCATGGCTCTACCTCGGCGGCAAGATCTTCCTTATTATACCCCGCTTCGCTATCGGATACACTATCCCATAGGCTGAGCTGGCCAACTTTCTCCTGTGCTGTTTGTGGGTCAATCCATAGGGATTCTATTCGGGGCTGCATGGTTGATCTTGCCCCGTTGCCCCGGATACCGGTGGCCCTTGTACAAGCTGCTGCTAAGCACGTCCTATTGAAGTCAAGGCGTACCCACCCGGCCTCTTCCAGGGGAGCATAGACCTCGTGCTTGTATCCCGACAAGGCAAACTTCCCCGGTAACCCTAGGATAGTGCGAACAAGCTCTGCATGGTCCTCCACCGTCATTTCGTGCATATATACATCGGGCGACCGTCGGACATCGGGGACGTATGGTGGGTCAAGATAACAGAACGAGTGCGGAGAACAGTATTGTTGCAAGACTTCAATGGCGGGACGCGACTCTATGTGCGCTCCATGGAGGCGGGAGGCACATGCGGGCAATACCCTAATCGTGCTCAACAGACGTGCACAGGTGCCAGCCATGTGGCGGGAGGTAGTCTCAACTGCAAGCGACCAGCTGGCCCCCCAGTAGCCCGAAAAGGACTGCTTGGCAACTACCCACCAACGCCACGCCCTACGCACTGGGTCAGTTTCGTTGTTCCATTCGCGGCGGCACTCCTCATACAGTTCCCGGCTGTGTAAGGTGAAGTATGCTAGATGCATAAACTCATCCGGGTGATCGCGTAGGACACGAAAGAATTCCACCAAGGGCTGGTGGATATCATTGATGACCTCGAAGCGGGCTGGTGCTTTAGCAAAAAACAGGGCGGCAGAACCACAGAATGGCTCAATGTATACATCATGGGCTGGCATCAATGAAAGCAGTTGTCGCAGGAAGGGCGTTTTGCCGCCATACCAGAAGAATGGCGCTGGTATCCTTGGTCCATTACTGGTCATGCCTCTTCTCCTATTAATTGCGTCTGTGCCCGGACCAGCTTGGCAGTTTCGGGGTCAAGCCAGACGGACTCAACCCGCGCTTGTTTTTCCAAGACAGTGCCGTCGCCCAGGAGCCCCGTTCGGCGCGACCGTGCGGCGGCATAGCATCCCGTGGGGAAGTCTATCCGTACCCATCCTGCCTCTTCCAATGGTTTGTATACTTCGTGGTTATATCCTGATAGCATGAAGCGCCCAGGCAAGGATAAGAGGACCTCAACTAATTCTTTATGCTCTTCTACAGACATTTCGTGGTCATATACGGTACTACTGCGGCGTGTGTCAGGAATATATGGCGGGTCGCAGTAGCAGAACGAGTTTGGTGTGCAGTATTGCTGCATGACTTTGATAGCGGGGCCGCACTCTATCTGGGTACGTTTGAGACGCTCTACACAATCGGGCAGGTGTTCAACTGCTGAAAGCAGAGCACTACAGGACATCGCCATGCCACGGCGTGATAATGTGATGTTAGATCTCCATCCTGCTCCCCAGTTGCCGGAGAAGGACTGGCGCGCCACTACCCACCAGCGCCATGCTTTGCGGACCGGGTCTGTTTCTTCGCGCCATTTGGCCCTGCATTCTTCGAATAACTCGCGGCTATGGATTGTCAGCCTGGCGAGTTCTATGAACTCTTGGGGATAATCGCGGAGAACCCGGAAGAACTCCATCACGGCATGGTCAATGTCGTTAATGGTTTCAACCAGGGCCGGCTCCTTGGCAAAGAAGAGTGCTCCACTGCCAAAGTACGGTTCAACATACTCCCTGTGTGGGGGCACTAGGCGTAGTAGCCTTCCTATCATGTTGCCTTTACCTCCGTAGCGGCAAATGGGCGAGTGCAAGTGCATGTTCGGTTGCTCACCTTAGGGACTCTAGCGTAATGCGTGGCCTAAGATGCAATGCGGCGGCTATCTTGGCGATGGTCATTATGCTACATCGCCTGCCGCGCAGTATTCCACGGATTCCCCTAGGATTTTCGCCTATCCGGGTGGCAAGATCCTCAATACTCATCTGCCTATCTTGGAGGTGCTTCAGTATTTCTTCTGCCAATGACAGGACTAGGCATTCAGCTATGTATTCCGGATCGTGCTGTAATTCCCGGATATGCTCTTCTACTGTCCGCACAGTACGCCCCCCTAGAAGCGGCATTCTTACTTGAGCCGGATTGTGCCCTGCCGGCTTCTGTCTGTTATCCAGACATGGATGCTAAAGCCCCGGATACCTAGGTCAGACAGGAGTGCCTGTACATGCATTGCCTCATCGCCACGGTAAAGATCGAATAGGATATATCCTTCGTGCCCGCAAGAGCCAGTAGTATTTATACCCTCATTGCGGAGAGCGTAAACCACCGGCCGGATGCATTCGTCTATTGCCTGGTAGAAGGACGTTTCGGGCGGCGTGGGCAATGGTCTACTTCCCGCAACTACCTCAATCCCACATGCACGGAGCTTTTGTACCATCTGTTGTTGGCGCACGGCTTCTCTTACATCCTGCAGGTATGCTTTGGTCGCCGGGGCAGAGTCCAGCCAGTCTGCCCCTTCCCAGGTTACCCAACTTGCAAAGTGGCATAGGAAATGTTCAGCCGGCCAAGCCTCCTCGAGGGTGCGCGCCTGGCGAAGAGCAAAGTCGGCAAAACTTTGTGCTATCTGGTGGCAAGCTCCTTGCCTCACGGCGAAGCTGTAAAGCTCGCTTCTCAATACGTCCCATGTTGTTGATGGGCCAACCATTACTGTTGTGCTTTTCCCCTGTGCCTCTTGGTCATTAGGGCGCCCCTCATGCTGTTAGGTGGAGGCGGCGGGAGTTGAACCCGCGTCCGGTGGCAAGCTCAATCCGCTTGCACATCGTCGAGCCCATCGCCCCCAACGAATGGTACATCTTCTATCTGCCTGTAGATGATTTTACCATGTTGCTGGGCATGTGCCAACTCCATGTCTGCTCCCTTTGAGGGAGCAAGATACAAAAGTGCATCCACCATCTCAACTATCCGGAGGTCCATCCGCATGAAGTCTTCCCACTTAAGTTTATACCCAGAGAGAAGTGGCATCCAGCAAGTCATGCTATGAGGGACTATGACTGCCCAGCCTTTCTGCATCAGCTGTACACCCGCGCGGACTGCCCTATATATGTTCCAGACCTGTTTGATGAAAGACAGGGGCCAGGGCCACCCGCGGCCCATGTATGGCCCTGCAATGTAAATGATTGGCAGTTTTCCCTGTTCTTGAGCGCACCCTAGCGGGGGGCGGCAGAATCTCATTCGTACTTTACCTCCTACAGTTCTGAGTGGCCGAACAACTTGCCACTTTGTATTCCTAGCTCTTTGGCTGTTCTGGGGTCGAGCCACACCGACTCGATGCGTGGCTGCATAGCCGTAGCGGCGCCCTTGCCTAGTATGCCGGTGCCGACTGTCCGGCCAGCCGCATGGCAGGCTGTCCGGAAGTCCACGCGTGCCCAGCCCGCCTCTTCTAGGCGGGCATACAGCGGATTGGCATACCCGGATAGTAAGACCTTCCCCTTGACCTCCCCTGACAGGAGGAAGTCAATAAGACGTACGTGGTCCTCCTCCGACATCTCATATGTGTACACTTTGGGTTGAATTCGCGTACTCGGCAGATATGGCGGGTCTAGATAGTGCAAGCAATCTGGCGTATCTGTCCGCATAACAGCCCTCTGCCAATCCGTGCAAGAAATCTGAACACCTTGTAAGCGCGCAACTACTTGCGGAAGGCTCTCTACGCAAGACAAGAGGCTGGCCACTCCTTTGGGCATTGCGCCAGCAGTTTGTGTGCGCGTATGTCCCCACGCTGCTCCCCAATTGGCCGCGAAGCTCATCCTTGCGACTACCCACCAGCGCCACGCCTTGCGGACAGGGTCTGTTTCTTCGCGCCATCTGGCCCGGCACTCGCGCCAGAGTGCTTCACTATACTCTGTGAGGGCGGCAAGTTGAATGAATTCCTCTCCGTGGTCGCGAAGCACGCGGAAAAACGTGGTCACGGCCTCATCTATGTCATTGATGGTTTCGTGGGGCGCCGGGGCCTTGGCGAAGAACAAGGAGCCGCCGCCAAAGAACGGTTCGCAGTATTGCTGATGAGAAGGCACCAGCCGTAGAAGTCTTCCCACCATGTTGCCCTTACCTCCACGGCGCTGGATGGGCGAGCGGAGCCGACGTTTCCTTTTGTCGGGTGCCATGCTTGCCCTCCTGTTATAGCGGCTTACTGCTGCTGGCCTGTCACCCTCATAGGCATCACAATGTATATGTAACCACCTAGGTCACTAGGCCGGAGCATGGCCGCCTTGTCGTAGCCATTGAGATGGAACTGCCACGTCTGTGATGGCCCCAGGGCCTCCAACGGCTCCAAGAGGTATTGCCCATTGAACGCGAAGGTTCCCGGCCGGCCGTCCAAGGTGGCAGGAACTTCCTCGCGGAACTCACCTATCTCTGTTTCTGCGGTTTGCACACAAATAGCGTTGTCTGTGACCTCTAAAACGACGCGGTTGACGCTATGCTGAGCGATGGGCAGGGCGCGCCGTAGGGCATTGGCAAAATGATCGCCCTGGAAGGTGACAACATGCTCAAAGCTTTCTGGTATCACCCGGCTATAATCGGGAAACCGTGCATCGATTAGCAAACTGGTGAGCACACTATTGCCTGTGCTGAACTCCACGGTGGCATCACTTACACATACATGGAAACGCGCCTCTTCGTCTTGGTATTCTGTGCACTTCAGTAGCTCGCGGATGCACTTTGTTGGTATTAGCGCGGCGGCATCGCCTGGGCCCTGTTCATATGTTATGCCCTGTAGTTTCACTTGCGCCAGGCGGTAGGAGTCACTTGCGGTCAATAGTATGCCATCGTCAGCGGCCTGTAGAAACACGCCTCCGAGGGCAGGGCGTGTTGCGTCGCGGCTAACGGCGAATGCCACCGCTTGCAAGCCTTGGCGCAGGGCATCCATAGGAACGGTGAACGTCAAGCCCTCTGGTGTCTGCAGGCGCTCAAGGGCTTGGGGGTCAATGCCACGAAGTTGGTAGCGTGTCGCTCCGGCGGCAATGGTCAGTCCAGCATCGCTGCCTTCCAAGACCACTTGGCCAGTCAGCTTCTTGGTGGCCTGGTCTAGCAGTTGTGCCCACACGGCGACGGCCCCCTCTTGCTCTACGGTTGCGGGCACTACCTGCTGCATCTGTACTTCCCCGTCGAATGCAGATACACGTAGACTGTCTGTCTCGGCTTCAAGTAGTATGCAGTTGCGGGTTGTCATGCCTACACTTAGTATGTTGGCGCGTGCTGCCGTCCGTGCGCAGCTCGTGACTGCCCTCGATAGTAGCTTGGCGTCTATCGTCAGTCGCATTTTATATGCTCCCTCCTAGGGACTTATGGCTGGGTTGCGTTTTCTATTGCCGCCGTTGCATTCTGGACTACATTGCGAACGGTCTGTCCCAGCTGTGACCAGACTGCTAGCCCCGCAACTACTACTATGGCCAGCAGCAATGCATACTCAACGCTTGTTACTGCTGTTTCGTCCTTCCACAGGGTCCTCATCGTTCATCATCTCCTCCGGGATAATCTCCCACCAGAGGGCTTGTATGGCCTGCCGCAAGGCAGACCAATGAAGCTTCCCGTCCTCGCCGCGCGCCCTTGCGATTGCGAGGTAGCCTATGATGTCGCGGAGCTCGTCAGCAAGCTCCTGTTTCCAGTTGAAGTCCTGCCGCCAACAATCGGCGGCATGTAGAGTATGCCCAAGGCTCATCTTCGCTATGACAGAGGCGGTAGCGGCGGCAGGTAAGCCTAGCTCCTCAATCACCTCCGAAGCTGCCTCCATCAGCCTTACGAACCCGTAGTCTTCCATACTATCTCACCTCCCATGCGCTTATACTCGCTGAAGCGAGCATGGGAATGCTCATGTAGAAAAGGCGGCAGGTCTTCGAAGTCATGAATGTAGACAGTATTGTCACCCTCCTTTGGCCGTAAGCCACGCCCCACCCTCTGGACGGTGTTGATGTTGCTTTTGCCCCCGGCGGCAATTATCACACTCGCAAACGTAGGTACGTCCATACCTTCTCCAAGAACGGGCGAGCCTACTACGATCAATGCTTCTCCGGCACGTACACGGTCAAGGATCTCCTGAATGTTCTTGCTGCGCATCTTGGCGGTTACCAGGACCGCATTCGCGCCCAGTTGCTCTAATGCCTCCATGATCAATTCGCCATGTTCGATGTATTGGACAAGCACTAAGCATGGCCGCCCCGCTTGTTGTTCCTGTACTGCCAGGCGGGCAATCAACGCATTCCGCCGGTCATTATACAAAATATTTTCTCTGTATGCAAACTGGAATGCTTCCACTTCGGTCTCGGCGCGCTTGGGGGGAAGCCAGGGGACGCGTGGCCGGGGTGCCTTGTGGATATAAAAGATAGGCCGTGCTATTTGCCCCTCGGATACAAGGGAGGCCACCGGGAGCTTATATAGCACCGGCCCTGTAGCTGCTTCGAGGTAAAGGTCGCGGCCATCGGGCCGTGTCAGGGTAGCCGACTGTAGGTAGCGATAGTAGGCCGGGCAGGACATGGTGATGCCGTACCAGCTTAGGGCTGCATCATGGTGGGCTTCATCTACGCCGATGAAGTCAATGGATTGCATCAGCTCTTGATACTGCGGCGTGTCGGCGTAGCGCCACAGTTGGGCAGCGGTGGCAATTGTCAACTCCCTTATCTCCCAACTACCCTCGCCTATATAGCCCACTTCTATACCGAAGAACTTAGCCGCTGCTTGCCTGAACTGCCGCAGGATAACACGCGTGGGGACGAGTATTAGTCCTCGTGTATTGGTCTCATACCATCGTGCTAGCATGAGGAGGGTCTTGCCGCCACTGGGGGGCACTTCCCATTGGCCCCGTGGCGCACTCCGGGCCGCCTGGAGGACTTCCAGCTGGTGTGCGCGCCAGCTAATGGCGGGTAGCTGTCGTGGCTGGGCAACAGGTGGCCGACGGCGGTCATCAATGTGGATACTGAAGCCATTTTGCTGGAGGATGCCTATTACATGAGGGAGCAGTCCTGAAGGCCAACGGTTGCCATCGTTGAGGTGCTCGATACCGAAGCGGCCCGACTGTAGGGCCTGGCACATACGACACCAATGTTCCGGCTTGGGATGTTTCCGCTTATGTGCCCGGGCACGATATTTAGCCGTTGGGTCATGCACGATACATACACTGGCGGCTAGGGCGGCAGCACTTTCATTGTCACACCATGCCCAGTTGTTGGTGATTGTGATGGTAGTCTCCCGCTCCCTCGGGAGTTGCATGTTGCCTAGTCCCATAATTGTTTCCATAGAATGCTCCTTAGCTGCAAGGCTATTATACCCGCTCTGCCAATATTCAAACATCGGATATGTTTGATGGGATAGTTCTGCCCCCAGAGTTGCATGCAGCGCCTGGCAACAACATCAAAGGGTTCCAGGCGGCTAGCCTCCCTACAGTAGTGAGGACGGTAGTACTCATCGGCGGTGGCAATATCTTCTGGTGTCCGGCCAAATGCGATGGCCAACTTGAACACGGACTTGCACCGGGGCCAGTACTTGCGCCAGGCGGCAATCTCTGCCTCAGTGATGGGATGGTGGCCCCGCCAGGGCAGGCGGGCCCGTGATGATACAAACGGGCACTTCGGCGGGGCGCTTCCATCGAGAATGCACGTTAAGACACGCAGCCGATATGCTGGCGGCACGAGAATATACTCCGCCTCTGCTAGGCCTAGCAGCCAGGCCTTGTAAAGTCCTTCATGGCTGATATGGGGCGGCAGGCTAGCAGGATCGAACCCCAAGATACGCTTCAGGAACCACCGGGGCCAGCGGTGCCGCCGGGCCCAATCAGCTAGAAGGATTTGTATTGGTGTCGTTGTTGCCAAGAATGTTGACATTGATCCGGAAGGCTGGGTTATTCTTTGCCGCCTCGACAATGCGGGCATAAACCCGCGTTGTATCAAGACTCTTATGCCCTAGCATGTCCTGGACTTCTTCCAGGCGCGCTCCCCCGCTAAGAGCCAGGGTGGCCACCGTATGGCGCAAGCCGTGGGGCGTGATATCGGTTAGCCCGGCACGATCTAGATACCGCCGGAGCAGGTAATTGATAGACCGTCGCGCCATACGTCCTCCTGGCGGGCGGCCGGGCGGCAAGGCAATAAACAATGCCTCTTCCCGGTCAGTCCTGAACGAGAGATACCGTTGGATTGTTGCCATCACATCAGGACGCAAGAAGATCACACGGGGCCCCCGTTTACCCTGGAGGATGGCTATCGGGGAATCTCCACGATACTGAATATCTTGTTTGTTCAGGCGATGCAGTTCAATCTGGCGCACGCCATGGATGGCGGCTAGTGCCAAGATGGCCCGGTCACGCCAAGCCGTGATGTCGTTGCCCTTCACGGCGGCAAGGAGTGCTTGTAACCCCTGCTCCGTCGTGTAGCGTATCTTTTCCTCGCGGCCACGTATAGTGACACGTACGCCGGCTGCCGGGTTATCCCGCCGGATGCCGCGCCACACTGCAGCTGTGTACAGCCGCCGGACAGCCGACAGGTAACCAGCCACTGTCGAGTCTGCCATGCCGGCTTCCCGCATGGCCTGCCGGTACCGCCGGATGTCATCGGGCGTGGCCGCTGCGGCATCAATACCGTTCTGGGCACACCACGTCAAGAAATATGCAGCTGCCCGCCTATACATGCGCTTTGTATCGTCGGATGGTGCGCCTTCTGCCACGTCATACTGGAAGAACTCTTCCAGGGTTGCTAGCCAGTCGAAGGGCATGGGCGTCGGGGCAAGTTCTGCCTCTTCTTTCACAGGCACAATATCCACGCTCATCTTTGGGCCTCCTGCGTTTGCGATATTATTATCCTTCTCCCCCATGGGAAGTGCGGCTCCTTCTTGGTCAGCTTGCAAGTTCTGCATAGCGGTTCACCCACATTGCTGCTTCTTCGATATGCTCCGTGAGGATTTCCTCGCTACCCGCCAGGTCAGCGATTGTGCGGGCAACAAATACACATTGGTGCACGGATCTGCCCGTCCACTGGTCGCCTATCTCGACCAGCCTGTCCTCAGCGGCAGATGATAACCTCACTCTCCCCGTCATAATGTCCTCGGGCGTGAGGAACGCATTGCGCTTGCCCCGCTCTCTCTGTGCCCTAATAGCCCGTATCACGCGCTGACGCACAGTTGCCGAGGGCTCCGCTTCCGATGATTTGAGTAGCTCCCGCGTATCGGTTGGGCCGACATAGGCTGTAATGTGTATACGGTCCATGATGGGGCCGCTCAAGCGGCGGCTGTAGCGCCGCTTCTCGGCAGGTGTACAGACACACCCACCGGGGCGCGGGCCGCAGGGGCACATATTCGCGGTGGCAAGTAGCTGGAACCGCGCCGGGAAGGTTTTCGACCAGTTAGCCCTGTTTATCACCGCAATGCCTTCCTGCATGGCCGTCCTTAGACTTTCCTTGGCGGAGGCAGGCCAGTACGGGAACTCATCAGCTACCAAGAGGCCCCGGTGGGCAAGCGATACCAGTCCCGGATAGGGCACTTCATATCCTCCGCCGGCGATACTTTGTCTTGTCGGCGAGGGGGAAGCGAACACCACGGGCCGTTCTGTCAGTCCTTGGCCGGGCCGCAGGGCCCCACTCAGTACCCAGATTTGTGTCACTTCTTTCTTTTCGTTCTCTGTGAGGGGCGGTGTGATGGTAGGGAAAGCCTTGGCAAGCAGGGTCTTACCTGTGCCGGGCGGGCCGATAAACATCAGGTGATGTCCCCCGGCGGCGGCAATCTCCAAAGCACGCTTCGCCTCTCTCTGCCCCGCAATGTATCTGAGATCCACCAGCTCAAATGGTAAGCGTTGCGGGGCCTGTGCTGGTTCCACCGGTGTTGCTCTCCTGGGATCGTCCAGTATCTGCTCAAGTTCATGCCGCGTCCGGGCGGCATAGGCACGGATGCCTAAAGTTGCGGCCAATGCCGCTACTTCAGGCGTGCTGACGAGGGCTACCCCTGCGGGCCAGTCTTTCAGGTAGACCATCGGGTCCGGCGGGCCATATAAATTACCTGCGGGATCGGCTTTGGCCAATGCTAAGATTTCAGGCGGGGGCACTCGTCTCATCATGACATCATATGGTTGGAACTTGTGCTCACAATAGTACCTTAGCCCAAGCTCATAGTAATCATTAGTGACCCTCCTGCCATCAAGGTCGAGGATATGTGGCCAATATACAATGCCGCCGATGCTATAGACGCAAGAAGCAGACAATGGCCCCCTGGGCGACGGCAATCCGCTAATAGCAACTTCCCAAAGCTGTTCTCTCATTGCTTCCTCTACAGTCACTTGCATAACGGCATCTCCTTTGTTTGCTGCTCCCCAGCCTGGGGAGCGGCAACTTGCCCCCGGTCAAGGGCCGACTTGGATCCATTCGGGCTAACTGCTCGGCCCCGCCTATGCGCTGGCTTGGCTCAGTATGGGGCTTAGTATTCCGGTGTCTTGATCCTGCGCCCGGTAGTACCGCACGCGGCTGGTATCGCTGGTCCAAGGTATCCACTTCCTGCGCCCACCTACGTCAATAGCGCAGGCCACCAGGCCCGTGCGGAACCGCGTCACGTAGGGCTGGCGCGGGTGACGCGGGTGGGGCAGTACCCGCCCCGTGATCCACCGCTTGTGCGGTGGCTGTGCAAGATCCTCGACCGTAACCAGGTCGCCTACTTCCGGATATCCCTTGATCGGTTGCATCTTCGCTCCCCCCGTACTCTTCCTTCTCGTGCGTAATGATACCACCCGCATCCTCGAACTAACAGGTATGCGCCTCAGGGCCCTCGTGATATACCCAACCCAGGAGCGTCTGCCTGATCACATCCCTAGCCACGTCATCGGGTTTCCCATAGGGGTCGACCAGGAGAGGGCGTACCTCAATGGCCTCAGCTTCTGTAACGCCGTGACGGGTCAGCCACCGTTCCACGGCATCTTTGTACTGCCCGAGGGCATCGAGCAGGCCATCGGCTAGTTCGCCCAAGTTGACGTCCAGCTTGCGCCAGAGCACCAAGATGCCTAGGACCCAGACTGCTGGGCGCTCGAAAAATAGGGCCAGCAGTTGGGGCTTGATCTCCGGATGCGCCCGTACCGCGCGCTTGATAACGTCTTCTAGCGGCGCGAACACGCCACACAGATCCTCCGCGGCCTCCACTGCTATCTGTTCAATCCGTTCCATCGGACAGCCTCCTTTTGGTTTTTCAGCAGTGGGCACTGCCCACCATTGTCTATTCTACCCAGCCCGGCGGCAACATAAACATTGGCGCAGAAAATTTTTCTGCCCTACCTAGCAATGCGCTTGGCGATATACTCCGCGATGGCCTGAGGAATGGGATCAGAGTAGATCCTAGGGTTATGCACTGTCACGGAGATTAGGCCACTTAGCGTTGTCTTAAGGGGGCAATCTGCCGCCGGCTGGAAGCATCCCAAGCAACTATGGCATGAGCGCACGTTGAAATAGAACCACATCTTCATCGCGCCCTGTTCGAGGCCGCGTTCGGGAGCAGTTGGGCCATATCCGATCCTTATGCCCACAGGAATACAGAGCATGTCCTGTACGCCCCAGTCAGGCTGCATCATGAGTGCTTCCACGGCCACGTCTACATCCTCTGCGCCTGTTCGCTTTGCAACGAGCTCGCGGAGTTCGCCGCTGCACTGAGCACCTGGCAGTCTAGGCATAAGAGGGAATGCAATGGGATGAAGTTGAATGCCCGCCGGGGCTAGTGTCAGGCGGGCAATTTCCTGGATAATATAGAATCGCTGCGCAATGGATTCTGCATCCGCTGTGGTACTCGCGAACTGTTGTATATTTTGCAAATTAATATATTGAAGTAAGCTCACTTTGGGAGGATTTGCTTTAATGCGCAGAACTTCATCGCTATTGGCAGGCCGATGATACCAAGGTCTATCAGTAGGATAGCAATACCATGGCCCCATAGCCAGAACTAAATAGCCTTCATCCTGAGATCGGATGCAAATATCAATGTTGCCGGGCAAAGGTACTATTTCTCCCAAATGTTCGGAGGGCGGTATGGCCGGTTCGAATGATATCTTCTGGACTTCTCCGCGGATCTGCATGAATATGCCGGCCCTATAATAATAAAGGTCGGCTATTCCGGCCATATTTTCATCTAGATCCAATGAGACCAGAACTGGCGAACACTTATCATCTCGAATTTGAGGAGGCATCATGCTAAAGCGTTGTTGGCAATACCATATTTGATCGGCCATTTCAATCATCCTTTACCTGGGGGATGCTTTATCTGCCCCTGGTCAGCAGGGGCTTCCCCTCCATTGGCATTTCTGCCCCCGCAACTGTGTGCCGGCTTGAAGTGCTCTTGTCCCCTGGAGATGGGCAAGTTGGACGGTGTTGCTATGCCATGTGGGGGCAGATCCGCTCACCTGGTCTTCCATCAGGATCGCTCGGCGCAAGTGTTCGTGCTTCACACCATTGTTGTACCCAGGCGCATCGCAAGCTAAACAAGAATTTTTGCACACTGCGCAGCGGGCGAACTTTTTTCTTGTACTACCGAAAAATTCCGGTTTGCGTCACGGCATGGCGGGAATAATAATAATGGCCATGGGGCCCGTGGGCCACCGTGGCCTCTCCCGAGGAGGCATGCCATGGTGCCGTGGCGATACTATGCGCTCACCCCAGGCAGGCTTATCCTGCTCGTCAGCGATCCTCACGATCTCCAGGGCGACGATGAAGAAGTCATCCAGGGTAGCATGGACGCCCTGCAGATCTCGCATAGCGGCCCGATCGTGGCCGCACGGGTCGCCAACGCACTGCTCGTTGGCGACCCGTTTGCTTTGCGGGGGGGGCTGGAACTGCCCCCAGGCGGCACCGCCTGGGCGGCAGTTGAGCCCGGGCAGTGGATACCACTCTGCTGGCAGTGCCCGCAGTACATGGGTGCCTGTGACGGCACTGCCAGCGACAGAGATGTGATTGACTGCTGGCGAGCGGCCGGACTAACCCGGCCGCATTCCTCGGACCCGGAGCTACGGGTCCGGAACCTGCCGGGCAGGCGCGCCCGGTGGGAGGATCTGGCGGTGTGGCAGGGCACAGTCGTGATACAGCAGGGCGACAAAGGGCAGGCTGTACGTGATGCGGTCCTGCCCCTCAAGGCGATATGCGAGCTCGTCGGCGATGACCGACGGCTCGCTTCCATTTTTCTAGGGGACTACTGCCCCCTCGATGAGCTCCATGTGCTCCGGGGTGGGCAGTGGGTTCCGTACTGGGTCCCGCGCGTACCGCATGAGTGGCGGGACCCGACCGGGCGGGACTGTCCCACCGTGAGGGCCTGGCAGTACATCGTTAGTCATTGGGCCCGAGCGGTAGAACCAAACTTCGGCCCCACGACAAGGGCCGAAGTGTTTGCGGTAGCGGAGATGGTAGCTGCAGGACAGTCCCACTGGCGGGGATGTGGGCGCGGTCTGTGCTGGCTGAGTGCCCTGCTGGACGCGGGCTCAGTCCGCGGCAGGGCACTCAGCCAGTTTATTTTATCGCTCTGGGTGGACGAGTTCGCTCAGGAGGTAGCTGCCGCCCTGGGCGTCCCGGTTGAAGACGTGGTCGAGATTCACCGGGGCGTCTGGGGCGAGCTGATGAGTATACTTAAGGAGGGCGAATGATGGTCACGCTGACAACCGACCAGTACAGGAGTCTGCTAACGCATTTTTTAGGAGCTGAGTCTGTCGACGATCAGCTCCTTGGCCTGCTGGTTATTGGGCCAGCAGGGGTGGGCAAGACCAGTATCTCCAGGGATGTGGCGCGCGAGTTGGGATGGGATGTGAGAGAGGTCTACTTGGGCAATATGGCGGATCCCGGCGACGTCCGGGGTCTGCCAGTGGCGGGGGAGGGGAGGACGGACTGGTTGGTGTCGGCGGAGTTTGTGCCGCCGGCGCGGCCTACTGTCCTCCTCCTGGATGAGATAACTCGTGCTCCGGTCTATCTCCACTCTATCATTGTTACGCTGATCACCTCGTGCTCAGTGGGGCCGGGCCATAAACTGGACCCGGCCCTGGTCAAGGTGATCGCGACGGGGAACCCGAGTACGGAAGAGTACTCGGGCTGTTACGAGTTGGACCTGGCCGTCAGGTCCAGGTTCTACCAAGTTGGCCTGGTGGCGGACTGGACCGCGTGGTTCAAGTGGGTCCAGTCCAGGACCCAGGAGCCATTCCGGCTCCACGTGGCCGGCGCCGTGGCCACGGCGCCGGAGCTGCAGAATGCCGCCAGTCCGCGGGACTGGTGGCACGTCGTCCGGCTGGCGACGCCAGATCGCGAGCTGCTCCAGTGGATTGTCGAATCGAAGGTCCCGGGCGCGGCGGCTCCACTGCAGGAGCTGCTGCAATCAGGCGACCAGTTGCCGCCTGTCGAGCAGCTGGCGGGCGATCCTGAGGCCGCAGTCAGGATAATAGAGGGGTTGCCCGTCCTGCTCCAGGGCTGGGCAGTAAAGCGGGCGGCTACTGTGATGAGTAGCCTGCCCGTCGAAAAAGCGGCTGCTCTGGTCGCTGCCCTGTTGACCTCGGGCATTAGGCCCGAGCTCAAGGCGCAGGCCCTGCGGCTTGCGCCGCAGGCCGCACTGGCGGCCGCCGCAAAGCAGAACAAGGGGCTGGTCCAGGAGGTCCAGAAGGCTCACCTGGACCAGATGGCTGAGGTTCGAGAGTTCATCGCGGAGAGGGTGAACGAACGTGACCAGAGCCGAGGCTGAGAAAGTACACTCCGCGTTGATCCAGACGATTTTGCGGCGGCTGGACTACCACACCGCACTGGTAGCCCAGCTGCTCACCGGGGTAGAGGTCGCGGCCTTCAGTGAGGGGGACGAATGCCCCACTGTGGCCGTTGAACTCTGCCCCAGCGGCCGGGTGAGGATGCTGTACGGCGATGCCGTGTGGGACTTACTGACGCCGTCGCGATGGGAGCAGGAGATGCAGTACCTCGCTCAGCACGAGGTACTGCATATCCTGCTCGGGCACACTCTCCGCATAGCAGAGATGTGTGCTAAGTATGGCGCCCAGGTAGCGCGGGTGGCGGCGGACTGCGTGGTGGATGACTTCCTGCCGGCGCCACAGTCGATGGCGCCGAAATTGGCGCTTACTCGCGCCAAGGAGGCGCTCAGTCGGCAGGGACTGCTCCCGCCGCCGGGGGCGAGCTGGGATCAGTACTGCGCGGCTTTAGCCGCGCTGGGCGATCTCAGCGACTCCGGCAGCGGTATGCAGTCCCCCGGTGGCGGTGCGCAGTCCCCCGGCGGATCATCTCAGTCTTCCTCTCAGTCTTCCTCTCAGTCTCCCTCTCAGTCTTCCTCGCAGTCTCCCTCGCCGCAGCCGGAGGCAGGGTCTGCAGAGCAGGCGAGTTCTGCAGGACAGCGGCCGACTGACGGCGGCGCTGCTGCCGATGGGGCTGGCTCTGCAGGGCAGAGTCAGAATGGGGGAGGTAGTGCCACCGAAGGGCAAAATGGGAAGAGCACCGAACTGGACGGCTACGTCCAGAAAGTGCCGGGGGAGGGTCTCCCGGACACCCTGATCTCGGAGGCGGCTGAGAAGTTTGCCGCCCAGGTCCGGGAGCTAGACCGACAACTACGGTCCCGGGGCGTTAACCCCGGGGGGATGCAGGAAGTGATTGACAACTTCCTGCGTCCCCGGCCAGTGCCGCTACGCCTGTTGCAGCAGATGCTGTCAACGCGGCGGCAGCGGCCCTCGTACAGTAAGCCCAACAAGCGGCGCGGCCCTGGCTACCCGGGTCTGCGCCGCGAGAGGTGTCAAGGGCAACTGGTTGTTGCCTACGACACCTCCGCTAGCATGGGTAAAGAGGACCTGGGTCTGGCCTTGGGCCAGATCCAAGAAATACTGAAGGAAGTTGAGGGTGACCTCGACTTTCTTCAGTTCGACGCGGACATCCAGGGGGTGAAGACTGTCCGCGTCGGGCAGTTGGCTGGACTACGCGACTGGCTGCGCGTAGTCCAGGGCCGGGGTGGGACTGATTACCGGCCGGTGATCGAGTGGTGGCAGTCGCACCGGCCGGGATATAGGCTCGTAGTCATCACCGATGGCTACGCGCCGATCCCGCCTCTCTTCGCGCGGCTGGTCTGGCTGATCACGGACCAGGAGCGCGTGGAAGAGTTCAGGGCGGCGGGGCACCGGGCGTACTATCTTGTCCCGGAGAGGTGAGGGACAGTGAAGGTGTGGTTTACTCCACATGCCCTTCGGCGGGCGGCGCAACGCGGCGCCGACGTTGAACATATACGGCAGCGCCTGGAGAACTACCAAGGCACTGCCGACAGAGTCCCGGTAGGCCTGTGGGAGTGCGTGGTGAAGCGTGCCCCAGGCACTGGGGACCTGATAGTAGTGACGATACTTTACAATTCAACGCTTTTTGCGCCGTGTAGGCGCAAACCGAGGAAGAGCAGGGATCTGCGGGTGTATGCCCGCGCCCTGCGTAAGTAAAGGAGGCGAAGGTGTGTATAAGCTCGCGTTTCGCGGGGAGCAGGAAGGTTTGGAACAGTTGCACCGACTGCTGCCCCAGTTCAGCGCTAAGCTGGACGGGGGGGTCCTGTATCTGGACGCGGTCGTTGTGGATGGAGTTGAGCGCGGCCTGCAGATGGCCCAGGCCAGTGACGTTGCGGCCCTGGGCCAGGCAGTGCGCGACCTACTGCAGGCCGGGGCGGAACTGGAGTTCGCTCCAGTCGTTCCCTGGCCGGCCAGGGTAGGGAATATTCTCTTCCCCTGGCCACTACCCGGCCAGGGCACAGTGCCAGCCAACGGCTACGTTCTCCTCAGCTCGCTGGCGTCTCGAGACTGGCAGCGGCTGGTCCTGCCGCCAGCAGTCCCCCGGCCGCCTAAGCCCCTGGTGATTGTCCAGGGGCCGAACTGGTCGAGCGTGAGCTCCCATGACATTACTGTCATCGGGGGCGACTGTCTCGCGTTCAGCGGGGCAGGCGGTACTAGGCCACTATCAGTGCTATCGCTATCGTGGGAGGATGCCTGCGGTATTCCCCCTGTTTTCGAGTACGTGCAGTATCTGTACCTGATAGTGGGAGGATGGTAGCGTGATGGTAGTGTACAGGGACTGCCTCCGGGGAGCGCTGTTCAAGTCGGTTGCTGAGTATATCAGCAACTGCATTGTGTGGGTGGACTACTGTTGCGTGCATTGGCCCGACAGTGCCACCCACGACGGGACCGTCTACGGACCGGCGACAGACTCCCCCTACTGCCCCGGGGTTGGGCAGTACTGGGGGACCGGAGGCAGGCTATGGCCCCACGTCCCGGTGCAGCGGCCATGCCCTAACTGTGGCATGGTGCACTGGTGGGTGGCCTATCACGTCAATGGTGAGTATGAGTCGTACGTGATGTGGCCGCTCCCTGATCCGCTGAACTGGTGCCCTGCGGAGGGGCCTGTCCCTGTGAGCGATACTATCGTCGCAGAGGAGTCTGATCTAGCGCGGTTTTACAACCAGGTGCTTCAGTACATTGAGCACCTGGATGAATTTTACAGGTTGCCGGTGCCGCTTCGCGAGATGATCGCGCGGCACTGGTATGATGATTCCGGGCCGGTTGACTTTCGGCCCGCGCGGCCGCTCGGGGATCACTCCTACCCTCCGCTGAGAGATGCTTACTACCGCTGGCAGGCGCGGGCCGTCATCGACACTGCACGCCTGACCTACAAACCGGGCGTGAGTGTCAACTACCCGATCGCTATTGCGTATCGGGGCCGCACTTATTTCTATTTGGCCCGTCCGCCGAAGCGCACTGCCAAAACGCTGGCGGTGCGGCCCCTCTACTGTATGCCGCCGGAACTGACGCCGTGGCGGGGTAGCCCTACGCCGCTGTGGCCCGATGGCCGGTGGCTGACGTGGCCATACCGGCTGCACGAACAGCGCGGCCCGACATGGCGGCTAAGCCTTGAGTACGTGCCCGATCTGCGGGAAGCTGTAGACCGGGCATTCGAGGAGGGGGCGGCACTATGATAAGGATTACTATTCACGGAGCCCTACCAGACCGGATCCGCGACAGTATCTGGGACTTCGCGGAGGCCCTGGGGCAGCGCGGTACGCCTGAGGAAGTACTGGCGGCCGCGATCCTGGAGGAGCTGGGGGGGCAGGGTAAGCCGCGGATCAGGTTGGTCGGCGATGCCAATGCGTGGCGCCCTTCGTGCGTGATCGAGCTCCCGGCGCGGGTCAGTCCCGCTCACGCCCGATTTATCGCCAGTTGCGTGCTGAGCTGTCTCGGGTTCCGCGGCCAAGTGGAGGCGGAGGAGGTGTGAAAATGAAGCACATACCACTGAAGTTTGAAGTATGGCATGACGCCGTGGTCCGGGCATTCCGTGGCCACGGCGATATAGTCGTCGTGCCTGGGCCGTGCGGCGAGATGCACTACTGGTTCCGTCTGCGCGGAACCAATGCACTCTCGCATCTCCTGGAGGGGGTGGAGTGCACTTGCCCTGCGACCTTTGAAGTCGAGGGCGCAGAAGCTGCCCCCATTGAGGCATGGTGGGGGCAGTTCATGACATACCTTCAGGCATGGCGTCAGGAGGCGTATCCGCAGGATGACCTGCGGTACGTGAAGGCCCTAGAGCGGTACTGGTGGCCGCTCGCTCAGCATGCCCTGACGTCATGCATGGCGCCACGGAGCTGGCCATGCTACCCTGTGGCCAGCCTCCCGCTGGTCCTCTGGTTCAGTAAGGAGATCATTCGGGTCCTGTCCATGCAGGGCTTCCCCTGTATGGTGTACGGGACTGACCCTGTTGTCCTGGCGTACACTGGCAAGGAGGGCAACCACGCGGCTCAGCAGCCGGATCTGCACTACTGTATTGTCCCCTGGGTGATATATCCCGGGCTGCTGGGGACGATCGAGCTGAGCCGGGTTGGGGAGGCGCCGTATGTTGTGGACGACTGGATCCCCGGCTCGACTGGCATTACGCCGCCTGCACTCACGGCGGAGAATCAGCGGCTTGCCGGGTTACTAACGCGGCAGATCATGTCCGCACAAGTGTTCTCAAACGGTACACTGCTGATAGGGCCACCGTCATGAAGCCAGTGGATGACATACTGACAAACATTCGTACATGGATGTGGCAGATTCACAGGGTCCACACCCGGACGGCTAAGGTACTGCGGACCAGGTGCCAGTGTGGCACCGCTTACTACTGGGTGGTATACCCACCGGCCCCAACGCAGTACATGCTGCCCAGCCGTAGGTGCCCACACAGTGGGCCGCACTTTGTGGAGGGCGCGCCCACCATGAAGGAGTTATATGAGCAGTTGTGGCTATGGATCCACGAGCTGGACGAACCCCTGGCTAACGTGCGAGATCTTAGCATGGCCCTGTCCTTCCTCAGTGAATGGGCAGGCGCGCTGATAGGCTATCCGATGCTCCAGTCGAAGAACATTCGCCATTCTTTTCAGTACACCCGGGCAGCACTGCCCGTCATGTTGTGGGCCTCACAGTGGGCCATCAAACTACTGGAGGGCCAGCCCGTGATGGTGTTCTGCGTGTCCCCGTTACTGATCGCCTATGACGTGCGGAAGATCAATGACTGGCGGTACTGCATTATCCCCTGGCCGCTAGCCGGAGGGCAGGTCACTCACGGACATATGCGGACATGTACGATTGATGATGCGAATATACCAAGGAGGATCACAGCCGCCAACAGGCGGCTGGCTACTGTCTTGGCTCGTCAGATCCTCCGAACGGAGGTCCGGGACATAATAGGCTGCTAACGAGGTAGACAGTCATAATGGTAGCGAATAATGTGTTTCACGACGTTATATTTCCGTGGGTATGGCAGATCCATGCCCACCTGCGTGGAGACCGCACAACACTCCGGGTCAAGTGCCCGTGCGGATACGTCCACTACTGGCGGGCGTATCCGGATGGCTCGCCGCAGTATGAGCTGGCCAGTCAGGTAAGTTGCCCCCATGATTATCAGTTCCTGGACGGCGGCGAGCCGGCCACTGTCAAGGAACTATATGAACAGCTGTGGCTATGGATCTATGACCTCGATCAGCACTGGAATCAAGAAGTTGACGATCTCAGCCAGGCTCTGTCGTTACTTAATGACTGGGCGTATAAGTTGCTAGGCATGGAGATCCTGCAAACAGCGACTCCTCGTTTCTCCTGCTACTACGCCCGGGCAACGTTGCCACTCATGTTGTGGATGTCTCAGCGGGCAATCAAGCAACTGGACGGCCAGCCTGTGATGGTGCTCGGCACCGATCCCATACTCATCGCCTATGACGTGCGGAAGATCACGGGCTGGCAGTACTGCATCATTCCCTGGCCGATGTCGCGGAAGCAGATCAAGCGTGGACTTACATGGCGGGTTGTACTCGATGAGGCCGACTTGCCGCGAAAGGTCACACCTGCTAACAGGCGGCTAGCGGCTGTTCTAGCCCGCACTATCCTGGGCATGCAGCCCAGTGAACTGAATGAGGCCATCACACAATGACCAGTAAGCAAGTGATTGACGCCATAGTAAAATGGACCCGTGCCGTGGCGCATTATACCGCCGGCAAGGGCAGGATAGTACAAAGGACATGCCACCGCGGGCATGTCCATTACTATAGCACTTATCCCCAAGCTTTCGTCCGGTTGCCCGATGAATATGACTGCACCGCAGGTCACTATCCTGGTGAACACTATGACCTTGACGCCATGCCCATTCGGGAAGGATACGAGCAGTTGACGTATTGGGTGCAGCGCCTCGACAGGCACTTGCGTCCAGTTCGCGGTCTCGAGCAGAAGTTGAAGCAACTATCAACGTGGCTGGCGCAAACTACCTACTGGTACATCTTGCACTCCACTCGCGCCCAGCGGCAATTCTTCTATTCTGATGTTCATTTGCCCATGATGCTATGGACGGCCCGCAAAGTGGTCAAATTACTCTCTGACTTTCCCGTGGGAATAGTAACGGACCACCCGGTCATGATCGCATATGACATTCAACAGCTGGATCTACACTTGGATGTTAAGTACTGCCTCGTTCCCTGGCCAATTGGTGACTATCCTGGCACACAGGTCACCATCAGCTCGTTTTCGACAGTTTCAGTTGACCTGTGTTGGCCTAATGAGTACACGGCCGCGAACAGGCGGCTAGCTAGTATTCTTGCCCGCCGGATCCTCCAGACTGAGATAGCCTATGATCCGCCGGGCGGCAGTACGTAACTGCTACCTGGGGATCAAAAAAAGAGGCGCCCGGTCAAGGGCGCCTCTTTGTCATTCGGGACTACTGTTTCCCCTGTTATCGCATCACCTCCAGTGGTTTCTCTTCAGATCCTCAAGCACTGCGCGGGCCTCTACTAGCCCGCGCGGGCTGAGGACCTCCAGGACCTCAGCTGGGTCACTGGTCAGCACGGCCCTCGGCGGCCCTTGCCGCCGGTCAACGATCACAACAGTGCCGCCCACCACATAGACCTCGGTGAGCGGCAGGCGCGCGAGGTATGTTAGGGTTTCCATGCGCCTACCAGGCCCTCCTCCGGGAGGAGGCCCGCCTGATGCGGGCCTCCTCCGAAAGCATAAACTTCTCGAGCCGCCTGGCGGCCCGCCAGGCCGCCAGAGCGCTTTCGGGGATGGCCTCGATCTCGGCCGGCAGTATGCCGGCCAAGACCAGCCCAATGTACACCAGCGGCCGCCCTTCGCGGACGGCCTTCGCTACTGCCGGCCCGGCCCGGCGCGGGTCCACTTCCCGCGCCGTCCTGCGCAGGGCCTCGATCGCAGTGAGATCGAGGCCCTGCGCGATGAGAGCTTCGACGATCTTCATCGCTCTCCCTCCTTCCGCTTGCGCCGGGTCAGGTCAATCTCCGTTTCTCCCTTTCCATCGAGGAGCGCCGGGTCCAGTCCCAGGCGCTCCAGCACAGCCGCCACAGCTGCCCTGTCGAGCACCCGGTAGCCCGGGCACTCTTCAGGGCACTCCCAACACCTCTGCCAGGTCCCGTGGACCTGGCAGAAGCCGTCGGAGAGTGGGTGCGCGGTCAGTAGCCGCGCCTCCCACTCCAGACCGTCGCTCGAGAGGAACTCCGTCCAGAGGGCGTACTCGCCCTCTGGGATGTACGTCTTCTGCCAAATGATTTTAATCCGTGAGCCCGATCTCATGACTGTCTCCTCCTTTCTCCTGCCCGGGGAGCAGTCCGCTTGCCCCGGGTCAGTAGTTTCCCGCGCCTGGGGGCAATACTGATCCCCCAGGCGCAGCCCCCGGCGACTACTCGGACAAGCCAAGTACCTCACGCCAGCCTTTCACCTCCTTCCGGGGAACTGATCGCAGGGCCCCCGGTCAGTAGGGGCCTGCGATTGCGGCCGGCCCCATGGGCGGCCGCATGGCGGCCCCATGGGCGGCCCCATGGCGGCCCCATGGGCGGCCCCATGGCGGCCCCATGGGCGGCCCCATGGCGGCCCCATGGGCGGCCGCATGGCGGCCCCATGGGCGGCCGCATGGCGGCCCCATGGGCGGCC